>Ga0209310_1000262_pt1 | contig 69507 bp, 58 predicted proteins | sample AD_UKC030_MetaG_FD_184415 | JGI IMG/M metagenome (GOLD analysis project Ga0209310, IMG submission 184415) | Active sludge microbial communities of municipal wastewater-treating anaerobic digesters from USA - AD_UKC030_MetaG (SPAdes) (version 2) | ecosystem: Engineered > Bioreactor > Anaerobic >... | reverse complement strand
CCCGCAATAATGCCGATACGCGCTGGTAGACCACTGCAGCGTTCATCGAGGGCCTCCTTTCGAAGTGCTCGTTCAATCACTTCATCGGAGGTCCTCTGCGCTTGCCTCAAATGGGGGGAGACTTCAGACGGGAAACCGGCGGCCGGAGCCTCGGCGGATCGTGGCGTGACGGGCAGACCTTGATGCCTGCTTGCTGTGGCGAGAGCACCGGGCGTCTCGAAGCCGTCGCCCCGGCGAAGACCGTAGCCGTCGGGCACGCGGTCACCGTTGGCGTCGGGCTCATCCTGGCCAGGCGCGCCCTTGCCGTGGCAATTGCAGGCTCGCACGCTCTCTGCATTCCTGCCGTAGTCGCCGATCCGTTCCCCACCGGCATTGATAACCTTCTTCACGCGACGGAAGAAGACGACGCCCGGCGCGGCGGTAGTACGGACCTCAACGGGCACGGTATAATCATGCAGACCGTCCGACGGTGTTGCCGGACATGATCAACTCGGAAGCCTCGGGCTTGGCAAGAGGGTTACCATGCGCTGGAGAAACGACCGGCAAAGTGGGAATGTGGAGGATCGCAGAGGCATGTCGGTGGCTGGCCGGACCACCCTGGCGGGAGGCGGCGCGGGGGTGATCATTATCGTCCTGCTCGGTTTGTTCCTTGGTGTGGATCCAAGCCGGCTGATGACCAACCTGCAGAGTACGCCGGAAGGCGGGCCCGCAGCCCCCGCATCGCCGGGCGTGAGAGAGACCGGTGGTCCGGACGACGAGATGGCGAAGTTCGTCTCGGTTGTCCTCGCCGACACCGAGGACGTGTGGAACGAGGTGTTCCGACGGATGGGGAAGACCTACCGCGAACCGAAGTTAGTCCTGTTCTCAGGCGCGGTCAACTCGGCGTGCGGGATGGCCGAATCGGCAACCGGCCCCTTCTACTGTCCGGGCGATGAGAAGGTGTATATCGATCTGAGCTTCTATCAGGATCTGAAAAACCGCTTTCAGGCACCCGGGGACTTTGCCCAGGCCTATGTCATCGCCCACGAAGTGGGGCACCATGTGCAGAACCTGCTGGGCATCATGGATCGCGTCAACACCCAGCGTGCCCGGCTCACCGAATCGGAGTCCAACAAGCTCCTCGTGCGTCTCGAACTGCAGGCGGACTTCTTTGCCGGCCTCTGGGCCAATCACGCCCACCGCATGAAGCAGATCATCGAACCGGGCGATGTCGAGGAAGCGCTCAATGCCGCCACCGCGATAGGCGACGACCGGCTCCAGCGGCAGAGCCGCGGCTACGTGACGCCCGATTCGTTCACCCACGGCACCTCCGCGCAACGGACGCGCTGGTTCCGCCGCGGGCTTGAAACGGGGGATCTGTCTCGGGGCGACACGTTCGCCACACCGGATCTGTGAACGCCGCCGGCGGCGGCCGCCCTGCGCCGCTCACCTCGGCAACGCCTCGCCCGTCCGCCGGCACATCGCAGCCGGAGAAGTTGAGTGCTTTACGATACCGGCAGGCACCGCTACGATGGCGAACGGCGTCCTGGCCATGACGGGCGGGTCCGTTCCTGACGGCGGGCAACACGCCATGGTCGATGGAGCGCCTCAGGATGATGTCACATGAGCCATACGAGCGCTTTCTCCGGCCTCGAGCCCCAAGGGCTCTGGAAACACTTTGAAGCCTTCACCAGGATTCCGCGCCCGTCCGGCTCGGAGCAGGACATCGCGGCCTACGTATGCTCCTGGGCCGCCGAGCGGGGATACCCGGTCGTCCGGGACAAGGTCGGCAATGTGTGCGTCCACGTTCCCGGACGGGGCGCCCTGGCCGGGGCGGCCCCGATCGTCCTCCAAAGTCACCTCGACATGGTCTGCGAACGCAATGCGGATTGTCCCTACGACACCGCCAAGGGCACGATGCACGTGGTGCGCAACGGTGACTGGCTCAGCGCCGAAGGGACCACGCTCGGGGCGGACAACGGCATCGGCTGCTCGGCCATGCTGCATGTGGCCGAGCTGGGGGATTTGGCCTGTGCCCCGCTCGACCTGCTGTTCACGCTCGACGAGGAGCGGGGACTCACCGGGGTCAAGCAGCTTGACCCGAACATGCTGCGCGGCCGCACCTTGCTGAATCTGGATTCCGAGGACGAGACCACGGTCACCGTGGGCTGTGCGGGCGGCTGCACGACGTCGCTCCAGTGGTCTGACCGGCGCGAACCGCTCCCGGCCGGCTGGACGCAATCGGAATGGTCCGTGACCGGACTCAAGGGTGGGCACTCCGGGATGGACATCGACAAGAACCGGCTCAACGCGATCAAGGCCATGGCTCGGACCCTCCAGAGCCTTCTCCGGAGGCAGATCCCCCTGCGGTTGGCCAGACTGGACGGCGGAGACAAGAGCAATGCCATTCCTCGCGAATGCCGGGCGGCGGTCTGCCACCCGGCGGGCTCGAAGCAGGCCGTTCGCGAGGAGGTGGAGCGCACGCGGCAGACGCTTGCCGCCCAGTACGCCGGCCTGGACGACAGCTTCAGGATCGGCATGTCGGAGCCGGCGCTGGACAAGACCGCGGGGCCGTTCACGCCGGACGGCACGCATCGCTTCCTGGACCTGCTGTGTGCCATTCCGTCCGGCGTCATCGCCATGACTCCGGGAATCGTTGGGCTGGTAGAAACGTCCAACAACCTCTCATCGGTGCGCACGGATGCCGACGGCTTCAGGTTGGTCTGCTCGTCACGCTCGTCCAATGCCCAGGCCCTGGGCGAGGTACTCGATGCGATCCAGGCGCTGGCCCGAATGGCCGGCGCCACGGCCCAGAGAGGAGAAGGCTACCCCGGCTGGAAGCCAGACATGACTTCAAGAGCCCTGGCGGTCTTGAAGCAGACGTATCGCCGGCTCTTCAGCAAGGAAATCACGGTGATGGGGATCCACGCGGGCCTTGAGTGCGGCCTCATCGGCGAACGAATCCCTGGGATGGACATGATCTCGCTGGGACCGATGATTCAGGGTGTGCATGCACCAGGCGAGCGCGTCAACATCGCTTCCGTGGAGCGGTTCGCGCGACTGCTTGCGGCGGTGCTGAGCGATCTGTCACGATAGGCTCCTACAAGCCTTCGATCAGGTCGATCGCCCGGGCATCGGCCGGCAGCGGGCTTCGACCAGCCGGGCGTAGGCAACGGCCTTCTCTTTCCGCAACGCGACCGGATCCAACCCGAGCCCACGGCCTGGCAGGCAATCGGCGATTCCCAGTCCCCGGCGAACCCAGTCATCGTGATACAGCTGATCACTCAGGTCGATCCCGCGGCGGCCAGGGACCTCCTGATAGGCGCGACAGTGCAGAGACTCGGTGTCTGACAGGAGATCATCGAGGTCAAAGAGTACGGATGAGATCATCGGGACGAGTGTACTGACGCGCGGGGGTGAATCACAACCCCCGGCAAACAGGTGCCTTTTCCCGGGCGGCTTTCCGCCGTGGCCACACCGGTTCTCGAGAGGTGACGCGCCGGCGGTGACCGATTAGAATGCGGTGAAGGCAATACGGGGTGCGGATAATGGCAGTCACGATTCTCAAGGACATTCCCTTCGATCTCGGTGTTCCTGCGTTGCTGAAGAAGCTGCGGATCGACGGGCGACCCGAATACGCGGAACGTTGCAGCCGCCTGGCACGAGAAGCCGCCCTGCACGCTCACCCCAAAGGAGCCTACCGGCTCGCTTACGTCGACTCCAAGGCGGAGGACGCCGTCGTCGTCAACGGTGTCACCCTGGCCAGCCGCATTCTCCGGGTGAACTTGGGAGACATCCATCGCGTTTTCCCCTTCGTGGTCACCTGCGGGGTCGAACTCGAGGCGTGGTCGCAGACCATCACCGACATGCTGGAGCGGTTCTGGGCCGATACGATCATGGAGGAGGCGCTGCGACTGGCCTTCGAGACACTCACCGCGGACATGACCCGGCGGTATCAGTTGGGCAAGACCGCGATGATGAATCCCGGCTCGCTGGAAGACTGGCCGATCGAGCAGCAGACCGGGCTGTTCAGCCTGCTCGGTGACGCCAGCGCGCAGATCGGCGTCAGGCTCACCGAGAGTTTCCTGATGGTCCCGATCAAGAGCGCCTCAGGGCTTCGTTTTCCCACCGAGACAGGCTTCGAGAACTGCCAGCTCTGCCCGCGTGAGAGGTGTCCGAACCGGCGAGCACCGTATGATGCGTCACTCCATGCACGCCGCTTCTCGGCGGCATACTAAAAAGAACCAGGGTGCGTCGGAATTCGCTTGACTTGCACCCTAACATAGACCAAACTTGCACCGTGCCGGCTACGCGGCGAATGCCGAAGGAGGAACCATGGCCAGAGTCCAAGCGTTCTGTGGTCTGGATTGCGGCGAATGTGAGGCCTACACCGCCACCCAGACAAACGACCCGGCCGGGCTGGCCCAGGTGGCTCAGAAATGGACCCGGCAATACGGTGGGAAGGAGTATCGCGCCGACATGTGCGTGTGTGACGGATGCCCCTCGGGCAAGCGGATTAGCACCGCCCACGCAGCCACGTGCGGCGTGCGAACCTGCGCCACCGCACGAGGGGTCCCGACCTGCGCTCATTGCCCGGACTACGGCTGCGAGACGCTCAAGGGCTTCTTCGCGTTCGCGCCCATCCTCCAGGACAAGCTGGAAGCGATCAGGAAGAAGCTTGGGGAATGATCGCAGTCAGGGCGAGAGACAGCCTGGTCTGCTCAACGGTCAGCGGCGGTTTTCTCGCTCCCCGCAGGCATCCGGCCGCGTGAGAGATCTAGGCCGCCTGGTCGCCGGCGCATTTCGTGGGACGCGCATTCCGCCCTCCGCGACAGGCCGGCATGACCCACCGTCCGTCGCTGACGAGTCATGACTCACGGCCGGTCGATTCTCTATCGTCTGTACCTCTTGCATCCCGATCGTGGGGATGTAACCTACCGGTATTCTTGTCGAGCGCACGGGCGACGTCGTTGCGTGCGGGTCCACAACCAGAGTCCTAGCGAGGTGCGACCATGACTCGTAGCAGAGTACTGATGGCGGCGGCTCTTCTCGCGTCCGGCTTGACGGGCAGTGCCCTGGCCGCCGACGACGCCGCGGATCCCTATGCCCGCGAGACGCGAGAACAGCGCGACGCGCGCATGAAGTGGTGGCGTGAGGCCCGGTTCGGCATGTTCATTCACTGGGGCGTCTACTCTGTCCCGGCGGGCACCTACCACGACAAACGCATCGGCGGGATCGGTGAGTGGATCATGAACTCGGCCAAGATTCCCTGCGCCGAGTACCAGGGCTTCGCCAAGCAGTTCAACCCCGTCAAGTACAACGCAGATGATTGGGTTCGGATGGCCAAGGACGCCGGCATGAAGTACATCGTCATCACCAGCAAGCACCATGACGGCTTCGCCTTGTTCCAGAGCAGGGCCTCGAAGTGGAATGTCGTGGACGCCACGCCGTACGGGAAGGACTTGCTCAAGCCGCTGGCGGCGGCATGCGCCAAGCACGGGCTCAGGCTTGGATTCTACTACTCGCAGGCCCAGGACTGGAACAACCCCGGTGGGGCGGCCGCGGGCGGGCACTGGGACAAGGCCCAAGACGGGAGCATGGACGACTACATTCGCAACGTGGCCGTCCCCCAGGTCAAGGAGATCCTGCTAAACTACGGAGACCTCTCCATCCTGTGGTGGGATACCCCGGTAGACATGAACCGGGAGCGAGCTGAGATGCTCATTCCCCTGCTTAAGCTGCGGCCGGGCATCATTCACAACAACCGCCTCGGCGGCGGATACCACGGTGACACGGAAACGCCCGAGCAGTTCATCCCCCCCACCGGCTACCCTGGCGGCCGCGACTGGGAAACCTGCATGACCATGAACGACACCTGGGGCTTCAAAAGCTACGACAACAACTGGAAGAGCACCGAGACGCTCATCCGAAACCTCGTGGACATCGCCTCCAAGGGCGGCAACTACCTGCTCAACATCGGACCCACATCCGAGGGCTTGTTCCCGGAGGCCTCGGTGGAGCGCCTCAAGGAAGTAGGCCGCTGGATGAATGCCAACGGCGAGTCGATCTACGCGACCTCGGCCAGCCCGTTCCGCCGTTTGGCATGGGGACGATGCACCAAGAAGGCCGGCTCCAGCGAAACGACATTGTACCTGCATGTGTTCCAATGGCCGTCGGACGGCCGACTGGTCGTGCCGGGCTTGAGGAACAAGGTCCTGGCCGCCGCCCTGCTGGCGGACCCGAAGAAGGAGCTCAAGCACGCGTCATCCGAGGCCGGCGTCGTGATCGAGGTTCCGACTTCCGCCCCGGATGCGATCTGCTCGGTGGTTACCTGCCGAATCGAGGGGCAGCCTGATATCGAGGCGGCTCTCATCATGCCCGGCCAGGATGGCTCAATCACGCTTCCGGCGGTTGAGGCCAATCTACACGGCAAAGACCTCCGCTACGAAGCTGGTGAAAGCCACGACAACATCGGCTACTGGACGAACGGCGAGGACTACGTGGACTGGCAATTCCGCGCGAAGGAGTCGGGCAAGTACAAGTTGACGGCCACCATTGCGGCGATGGCTTCGGGTAGGTTTGAGGTATCCGTCGGCGATGCCCGTGTGCAGGCAACGTCGCCGAAGACGGGAAGCTACACCAAGTTCGAGATCGTGGAAGTCGGGGCGATCGAGTTACCCGCCGGGACCTTGACGCTGACGGTCAAACCAGCGAAGGAAGGCTGGCAGGCAATGAACCTACGGTCCGTGACTCTGACACCGATGAAGTAGCCCTCGGCCAGCATCAGGGACGCAACCCACTCCGGGGTCCCTCGGATAGCCCACTCCGGGCTCCCTGGGATAGCGTCGCATCACGGACAGCGGAAAATGGACCGCTGCCTCAGAAGGGTGCTTTGTCGCAGGCTGGATCGAGCAACGCGGACATGGCCGGTCCGGTGTAGCAGCGCATGAATACCTGCAGGTCCGCGGACCCGATGGCGTTATCCGTTGCGCCGCCGATGCCGGTCAGGTCCATGCACTGACAGTCGAGCGAGAGCGAACCGAACAGCCCTCCGAGGTCACCGTCACCGGTATAGCAGGCCTGGAAGACGCCGAAGTCGGCCTGGTCGACATCCGCATCGTCGTCCACGTCGAATACCGGATGGTGAGCGCATCGGCAAGCCGGATCGTCGCTGCAGGCCTCCAGATCGGCACAATCGGTCCAGCCGTTGTTGTCATCGTCAATTCCATTGCCGCAGATTTCTCCGGCAGAGCCCAGAGCATCGATCTCCCAGACGAGCGGGGACGTATTAGGCCGCGTAAGCGTGTCATCCACGCCCGTGAATGTGTTGATGCCGTCGAACGGGTCGCGCATCTGACCTTGAGTGTTGTCCACTCCGTAGAAGTAGAATCGCAGATGAGTCGCCCGCTTCGCCAGCGACGATCCGGTGTCGTCGTAGAGGCGCAGGAGCGTGGACGCATAGGGTTTGTTTGGATCGCCGGAGATGTTCGCTCCGTTACCCAGGGAGTTGATGGAACCGGATGGATCCGACTGGTAGTACCCCTGGTTCGGGCCGATAGGCGTGAAGTCCGTGCCGTTACTCGACGCGAAGACCTGAACGGTGCAGAAGATGCGGCCATTGGCGTCCTGATTGCCAGTGAAGACCCGGATCTCATCGATGTTCATCGGGCTGCCGAGATCATACACCGCCATCTTGACGGGCTTACCGTCCTGGGGGAAATCGTTGAGCAGGCCGTAGTAAGGATGACCGTCGGCCCTGATGAGGACCTTGTCGTCGGTGAAGGCCGGCAACTGATCGGTGGGGTCAGTATTGACCGGATGCCAGCCCATGTCGCCGTCCTCGGTGGCGGCGATCCGGCCGGAGAGGAGATCCCCGGCCGCCACGGATCTCTCCAGACCGACTAGATAGGCGTCGCCGTGCGTCGTGGTTGAAATGATCGCGCCCCGGGTCGCCGGGCCCATCATTGCAGCCATCACCATCGCGATCAGGAATCGAAACATGGAATGCTCCTTCCTCGGGACTGAAGTCCTCTTGCCAGCTCGCGCCCGACCACCCTCCTCAGGTTCCCAGATCCAGCTCCAGGCACGCCTTACTGTAGCCAGATCGCACCCCCCCCGCAAGCCGCAATGTGCTCCCACGGCTATCGCGTTCTTGACAGAAAGGCCCCAAGATCAGAGAATACCACCCCAAGAGGCGGGAGAAGCATGCGGGAAGTGAAGCACCCCTCGACATGTCGGCCCGGCCTCATACCTTATACCTTGCGTGTCGCGGGCTTACGGCATGCACTTGTCGAGCCGTCAGGCCCGAGAGAATGGCCGTGTTTCGGCCAGGTCACCTAATTCCAGGAGGACATGAGATGAAGAACCTTTGTGTCGTTTTGGCGATGGTGGGTACGGTTGCAGCGCCGGCTGTGGCGGCCGATATCTGGGCAGGCACGATGTTCGCCTCCTACGGGGACTTCAATCCGGCAATCTCGGCTACGGATGCTCTTCAGGGAAAGCTGGGCATCATCGACGCCGGCGGTTTCCATTTCGCCCTTCCCAATGATCCGGTCAAGTTCACCGATGGCATCCTCGGCACCAATCTGGACTGCGTCCTGGCGGACTACGGCCAGCCAACGCTGACCGTCCGGTATGAGGATACCGCCTCGAACTGGACGCCGACCGCGATCCGCGGCATCTACTCGTTCGCCGGAAACGACGACAAGAACGGGCGTGTCTTCCAGAACCTTCAGGTACAGTGGAAGGATGTCAACGGCAACTGGAACGCCGCCTTCGGCGGGGCCAACCTGACCGCCCCCACGAGCGGCTACTACGTGCAAAACGGCGGCCAGTGGCAGGGTTCCATCTTGGCTCTGACCGACGACACCGGCGGGGCGCTGTTCGGCGGTGCCCAGGTGCACGGCCTGAAGTTCACCTACTGGGCGGTGGACAACACACAAGACTGGTTCGTCCCCCCCACTGACACGGGCGCGGTTGTGGCGACGATTCTGAAAGAGATCGACGTGGTGGCGATCCCTGAGCCGGCAACACTTCTCCTGCTGGGCCTGGGCTGTCTGATCCTGCCGCGACGATGAACCTCGCTTCCGACGATTCGACTTCGAGGTTCCTTTCATGTCTCGATGATCGCCAACTCTGCGTCGCGTCGGGAAAGACGCTGCGCGAGGTCCATGTCCTGAGCCAGCGCAGCCTCCCGACGACGAAGCTCCTCCCTGCCACCAGCCGCTGTGGAGCCGCCTGGTGAGCCTCAGATCGTGAGGAATCAGTCGAATCCGACTGCGGAGCCGGGGTTTGATTTATGCGCCCAGGGGACTACCATGATGGCCGTTGGGAGCGAGACCCGCCCGGAAGAGGCGATACCCCAACACAATCGTCCAATGACTCGAGAGGTGCAGAACGTGACCCACGCGTCAGACTACCCGAGCATCAAGCGAACGGATCCGGAGGCGTACGCCATTCTCGTCGCCGAAGGCCGCCGCCAGGATACCTGCCTGGAGATGATCGCCTCGGAGAACCATGTGTCGAAAGCGGTACTTGAGGCGGTCGGCTCGGTCCTGACCAACAAGTACGCCGAAGGTTACCCGGCCAAGCGTTACTACGGCGGGTGCAGGCACGTCGACGAAATCGAGAACCTGGCCATCGAACGAGCCAAGAGGCTGTTCGGGTGCGAGCATGTGAACGTTCAGCCGCATTCCGGCAGCCAGGCGAACATGGCGGTCTATATGGCCGTCTTGAACCCGGGCGACACCATTCTGTCGCTGGACCTCGCCCACGGCGGGCACCTGACTCACGGCCTCAAAGCGAACTTCAGCGGACGTCTGTACAACATCGTCCACTACGGTGTTGACCGTACGACCGAGGTCAACGATTTCGACGTCATCCGCAAGCTGGCTCTCGAACACAAGCCGAAGATGATTGTAACGGGTGCGTCGGCCTATCCGCGAACGATCGACTTCGCCGCGTTCGCCGCCATCGCTCGCGAGGTTGGGGCATATCTGACCGCCGATATCGCCCACATTGCCGGATTGGTGGCGACGGGGCTGCACCCCTCGCCGATCCCGCACGCCGATTTCGTCACCACGACGACCCACAAGACGCTGCGCGGCCCACGGGCGGGCATGCTCATGTGCCGAGCCCAGCACGCCAAGGCGGTCGACTCGCGGATCTTCCCGGGCATCCAGGGCGGACCGCTCATGCACGTGATCGCGGGCAAAGCGGTCGCATTCGGCGAGGCCCTCAAGCCCGAGTTCAAGGCCTACCAACAGCGCATCCTGGACAACGCCCAGGCCCTGGCCGGGGGACTGCAGAAATGCGGCTACCGGCTGGTCTCCGGAGGAACGGACAACCACCTGATGCTGGTGGATTTGCGGCAGGTGCACGCGGACATCACCGGCAAGCAGGCCGAGGGCTGGCTTGAACAGGCCGGTATTATCGTCAACAAGAACATGATTCCCTTCGATGAACGCAAGCCGACGGAGACGTCGGGACTGCGGATCGGCACGCCGGCTCTCACCACCCGTGGGCTTGGCCCCTCGGACCTCCAGGAAGTGGCCGGACTGATCCACCAGGTCCTGGCCGCCCGCGGGAGTGAGGAAGCGACCGCCAAGGTCCGCCAGCGCGTGCTCGAGATCTGCCAGCAGTTCCCGATTCCCCACTGATGACCTGCATGTTAAACACAAGACGGACATTGAACCGGGGCGCAGCCCTGCGTACCAGCTGCATGTGGGTCGCACTTTCAGCGCTCGGATGCACCGGCCAAGGAACTGTCCACATGGTACCCTTCATGCGGTCGGACTTCGGTCCCAACGAACGCCCGATTGCCACCACACCTGTGACCGAGGCCTACTACTGGCTTGAACCGGATGGGCGACTCAACATCGCCCTGAGACACCACGTCGCCTCGCTGCTCGGCAAAGCACTCGAAAGCGAGTGGCAGATGTCGATGATCCTCGATGGCCTACCCGCTGGCGCCGAGAAGCTCTACACATTGAACGCTCGCTCGGTGCGGGCAAAGCACACCCAGGGGCCGACGCACCAGCGGTTCGCATCCTTCGGGGGTGTCGCCGTGACCGAGGCGCCCAGGAACGGCCTCCTGAGCGGCCGGTTCCATGTCACCGTTCGCGGCCAGCGGTTCGGAGTCTTCAGCGGTTGGGCGCCTCCCTTACATCGCGGACCGCTGATCATCATGGTCGGCACTTTCACGGCCGTCGAGAACGCCACCCGCGGCCGCGAGATCCTGGAGCGTACGGAAGGCGACGGGTTCGACCGGAAGTCGAACTTGCCCCCGATTCTCCGAGGCAGCCTGGCACCGGCAAGTCGTCCCACCGGCACGCGACCAACCCCCGATCGCCCGGCCGCGGCATCGCCGGCGCAGATCCGACCCGCGACGCGGGGCCGGTTCGAGCCCGCGGAGCCGGTCTACTTGGACTCCACCACAACCTCGCCCCAGTAGGCCGCCTCGCAGAACCAGCCGCTCGGTTGGTTGACCAGTTCCAGCTTGACCGTCTTCCCCGCGAAGTCGGACAGATCCACGCTCAGCGAAGCCCATCCTTTCTCGGAGATGTCCTTGCCGATTGACTTCTCCAGTAGCGGCTTGCCATCCGCCTTGACGATCAAGGTCCAATCACCTTCCGGATGATGACCGACCACCAGGCGTAAAACCGTCTGCTTCCCGGCAGGCACATCGATTGTCCGGCTGAGCGTACAGCCCGTCTCCCTGCTCAGCGGATGCGTCACATACACGTGCTTGCGGCCGGCGTACTCGTTCTTCAGTCCAGGATCCATCTCCTTGCCGCAATCGCGAACCGACCAGCCGGGAAAGTACTTCTCGAACTCCCGCTTCGGCCCCCACTCGGTGATCCTCGCCATCTCCTCCTCGGTGAAGCGGCTGTCGGCGATGGGGCCGGGTTCCCAGCTCAGCTCGAGCGGGCTCGGTCTCACCTCGGCCGCGGGAATGACGAACTCATCCTCGCCTGCAGCGTTCTTCTCAATCCGCCCGCCCTGCCCAACGAGCACCTGACGAGCCAACTTCTCACACACATTCAACAGCGCCGGGAAGTTGTACGCGGTGTGACTGAAGACCTTGGTCTCACTGAGTTCCTTGGTGAACCGATCCGGCAGCTTCGAGAAGCCGATTGTCGCGAACAGAACGCCCGCGGAACTCGACGGATTGCAGTCCGAATCCTGCCCGCTGCGACAGGAGATGATGATCGTCTGATCGAGATCGCGCTTACCATACAGCAAGCCCATGAGCACGTACGCTCCGTTGATCTTGACGTCGATCCCGCCGTTCGACGCCTTCTGGTAGGCCGGGTCCTCGCGGTATTTCTTCTGGGCCAGTTGCCAGGTCTTCTGCCAGTCGGTGGGATTCTCCGCGTACCAGCGGAGCATATCGCGAACCATCTCGGCGTACTGGCTCTTGGAGGGAATGCACTTCAGGCCGGCCTTTACCAGCTTGACCGGATCGGACTCGAAGAACGCCTCCGTGTACATGCCGCCCATGAACTGCCCGCCGTACACGCCGTCGCCGTAGTTCATGAGCCGTCCGAACTTCTCGCCAAGCTCGATCGCGGCGTTGGGCATGCCCGGTGCGATCAGGCCGGAGAAGTCCGCCTCGATCTGGTAATCGATATCGTTGGGGCATCGGTTGAACTTGGGATGGCTGCAATCGGGTGGGGCGATGCCGTCACGGAGGTTGTTACGGCCAGCGTTATTCGCACACCAAAGCGGGTACTTCGAATTCGCGAAGTCGATACCCGCTTGCCGGATCGAGACATCCAGGCCATACTGCTCCATCGAGCGGAGGAAGGTCATCTCGACGTAGAGATCGTCCTGCCCGAACGCGTTGTTGATCATGTCCGGCGTCCACTTGGGCATGGCCTCCTCGGGAATGATCTTGTCGGTGAACTTGAACTCGGTGGGAGCGCCCCAGCATACCCCGGCGATCTGGCCGATCCAGCCGCCTTTCATCTTGTCGCGATACTCCTTGACCGAGAGGCGGCGATACTCGACTCCCCGGGCGGGCGATGCCGTCACCAGGGCAACGGAGAGACACGCCAAGCCTGTCAGCATCTTCGCCGAACCGGCGATCACGTTCCTGCGCTTCATTGCCAAGTCTCCATGCGAACGATCGGGAATCCCGACCCGACCAGGATGCCCTAGGCTACCTCCCGATGTCAGTTTCGACAACACCACCGGACACGCCTTCGTCGCGACGGCGTCCTCCACCTTTCCCCGGCGGTATTCCGAACGCAGCGATTGAATCACCGATCAGACTGAACCGGATTGGTGAGTTCGCCAATCCCCTCGATCTCGACCGTGAACGTGTCGCCAGGCCGCAGAAACACCGGAGGCTTGCGCGCACAGCCGACGCCCTCCGGTGTGCCGGTCACGATCACCGTCCCCGGCAGGAGTGTGAAGTGCTGCGACAGGTAGCTGACCAGCTTCGGTACGGAAAAGATCATGTCCGCCGTGCTCGATTCCTGCATGAGCCTGCCGTTCAAACGACCACGAATCGACAACGCGTTTGGATTGACTTTGGGGTCGATCAGCAGACAGGGACCCAACGGACAGAATGTGTCGAAACTCTTGGCTCGGGTCCATTGCTTGTCGCGCCGAACCTGGCAATCGCGGGCGGAGACATCGTTGGCGCAAGTGTAGCCGAGAACGTAGTGGAAAGCCTCGGCCTCGCTGACCTTCCGGGCTTTCCGGCCGATCACCACCGCCAGCTCGGATTCGTAGTCCACCTCGTCCGCAGCGGCTGCCGGCAGCACAATGGGCTCTCCCGGCGCAATGACGCAGGTGGTCAGCTTGGCGAACACCAAGGGCTCATCAGGAATCCTCTGGCCGCCCTCTTCGGCATGGCGACGATAGTTGAGGCCGATCGCGATCAGATTGACCGGCTGCACCGGGGCAAGCAGCCGCCGGACCTCCACCACTTGGCCGGTCATTTCATACTTGCCGAACAGATCGCCCCGAAAGAGTCGAGCTTTGCCGCCCTCGATCGGCTCGCCCATGCTCACCTGGCCGCGCGTATCCTCGAATCGAATCAGCTTCATGAGACCTCCTGCCGTCATCGAGAACCGATACTGCATCCAGCGATCGGCCTGCCGCCGCCCGCGGGCGCCATTCCAGCGGTCAGTCACCCGCCCGGCACCGTCGTCGGCTCCGGCTGGGCTGCGCCCGGCCCCCGGCGATCACCGAGGACACCGGCGGAGACCAGAAAGGCCTCGATCGTTCGCCAGTAGTCCTCATCCGCACTGCCGGGGAAGTCGTTGTGATCGCAATCATATTCCACGTAAGTACTTCCCGGGGCCACATCGCGCAACTTGCGGCCATGAGCCACCGGGATAATGGAGTCGCGGACACCGTGGAAGATCAACAGCGGGGCCTTGAGGTCGGCGACAACCCGATCGGTCCGAAAGCTGTGTTTGGAGAGGAAACCGGGTACGCCGTAGCCATGAGCCAAAGGAATCGTGCTTGTGAACGTCGATTGGAGAACCAGAGCTGTCGGAGGGCGATGCACTGCGACCTGAGCGGACACCCCGCCGCCGAGTGACCTGCCGTGCAGCACGATGCGCGAGGGATCCACGCCGGGCAGCTTGGCCGCCCGATCAAGAAACCTCACCGCGTCCTGGACGATGCCAACTTCCGAAGGCGACCCTCCACATTGACCATAGCCGCGATATTCGGGCAGCAGGACCGAGCATCCCAGGCGACCGTAGGCCCGAACAAGGTCGCCCTGACCATCGATCAACTCGGCATTGCCATGGAAGAACACCACCAGCGGCCCGGGCCGGGCGGGGGTCAGCCCCGGCGCAGCCACGAACCAGGCCAGAACCTGCCCCCCACCCTCGATCTGCTCGGTCATCACCACTGTGCCCGCCGGCGGAGTCGAGTCTCCTGAACCTGCCAACTCCCGCGGGAATACGATCCCATCCTGCATGAAGTAGAGAACGGCGCACCACGCGACGTAGGCCGCGACGAGATACCCGGCGAAACGCCACCCCGCCCGAAAACACCGGCCCCAAGACCTTCTCGCCTCGCAGGTCTGGGCAGCGCATCCCCCCTTCGAAGCCCGCGAAACTGAATCGGTCATCAGAGCAGCCTTCTCCGGCACCTGCCGCACAACGATCGGAACGGGCCGCCTTATCGAAGCCGGCCACTCAAGCTCCCGCGAGCACACGTTACCCCAGAACCGACCTCCGCAACAGGCTTCGGCAGCCGGGCAGGGACCTTCCATCCCCCGAAAACGGCTCTCGGAAAGCCGAAGCGGCGGGGCCAGGTAATAGCAGTACCACTTCAATTCCGCCCCATTCGGCACACGAACGGGCCAAGTGGCCGCTCAGGAAATCCTGTACCGCCGGAACCGTCCCGAGGACCCGCGAAGGGTTGCCAGCCACGCCCCGTCCGGCTCCCGTTTCTGGCGAAAATGGTCTTGACATGGGAGGGGTGATTTCCTTAAGATGAACTTCGCTCGCTAGGAGGAAAAGAAGACCCTACACCTCTCCAATAGCGGGCACACAAAAGGAAGCAGGTTCGCGGTGGCAGCGTTCGCGTGAAATGCTGCCTGCGACGGGTACATATCTCTAATTCGGAGGGGCACTCGATGCCACGGTACACACTTTCGCTCCTGTTGTGCGCGGCCGCGGTGTTGGCGATTGGCGCAAGTAGTTGGGCTGCGGATCCCCTGTTGAAGCCGGGCGATCCCGTCGTAGCCATCGACCGCGACTCCAACGGCAGCAATTATCCTGGGGCCGAGGCTCCCGCCAAGGCTTTCGATGGTGATGCGAATACCAAGTATCTGAACTTCGCGAAGGAGAACTCGGGCTTCATCGTGTCTTCGGCCGCCCCGAAGATTGTCCAGAGTCTGGGTCTGACGACCGCCAACGACTGGGCCGAGCGTGACCCCGCCTCGTACCAGATCTTCGGCACCAATGCCCCGATCGTCAGCACGGACAACAGCAACGGCGACCTGGAGGCCTGGACGCTGATCAGCGAAGGCGCTCTTTCGCTCCCCGCCGAGCGATTCACCGCCATGACTCCGATCAGCTTCACCAACTCCACCGCCTACGCGTCCTATCGAGTCGTGTTCCCGACGCTGAAGAACGCCGGCGCCACCAACTCGATGCAGATCGCCGAGGTGGGCCTCTTCGAGAGCACCGACGGCACGGGCGCGAACATCCTCGCTGGCGGCACGGTCGCGGCCGTTGACCTCGATCATATCTACACCAGCAATCACCCCGGTGGCGAGGCCCCGGCCATGGCGATCGATAATTCGACCTCAACCAAGTACCTCAACTTCGGCGAGGTTAACAGCGGTCTCATCGTGACGCCCACCCAGGCCCACAAGACCCTGGTCACCGGCGTGCAGTTCAGCTCGGCCAACGATGCCCCCGAGCGTGACCCGATGACTTGGGCCCTCTATGGAACCAACGACGCCATCACCAGCCCGGCCAACAGCTGGGGCGATGCCGAGAGCTGGAGGTTGATCGCGACCGGCGACACCGGCCTGACCGAGACCCGATTCGAGCAGGGCCCGCTGTCCACCTTCGACAACGCCTTCGGGTACAACTCGTACCGGATCGTGTTTACGAGCGTGCGGAATGCTGGCGGCGCGAACTCCATGCAGGTAGCCGATCTCCAGCTGTTCGGCAGTGTTCTGCCCGAACCGGCGACGTTGGCTCTGCTGGCCGTGGCTGGTCTCGGCCTCTTCGCCGGCCGTCGGAATCGACGCTGACCGAGTCCGACCATTGGGAGAGCCGGGCGGCATCATCCCCGACCTTCCGCGCCCGCGTGCCTGTGAATCCCGGGAGGGTTAGCAGGTACGGCAGTGAACTCGAGTCCCTCCGTTGATCGTGAGAGGGCCACCTCCCCGCGGGGCGAGGCGGCCCTCTTTTTTTGCCGCCATGTCCCCGAGGTTCCGGCGTCTCGGCGACGGGGACGACGCCGGGGCCATGCAGCGTCCGGTAACCTGGATTGGCTTGGCATACGCCGGTGATGGTCCTTTTAGCCAAAGAGATCGGCGTCATGACCGATATGATGCATAGCAGGCAGGCTGCGCCGTGGAGCGCGGAGCATCGATGCCAAGGGGAACTACACCATGCCGGAACCGTTGAAGATCGTCCTGTTTGATGGGGAGGAGTTGGCGGAGGAGACATTCCGACTCGCCTTCCAGCAGCTCAGGCACGTGCAAATCGTCGACCAGACATCCTCCTGGGACGAACTCAGGGAATCGCTGAAAGGGGAAATCGATGTCGCGGCAGTCAACTTGGGCGACAAAAAAGGCCAGGGCTTGAGCATCGTCCAGCGTATCGCGGAGACGACGCCGACATGCAGCATTCTTGGCGTCGGCCGGTGGACTGATCCGGAGTCGATCATCGCCGCCATGCGGGCCGGATGCAGCCAGTTCGTCACCTGGCCGATAGACGCCACCGACCTGAGCAGTGCCATGGAGCGGATTCGTACGACCCGAGTGGCTGAGGTCAAGACCTCGAAGCTCATTTGCGTGGTGGGCTCCGCGGGGGGTTCGGGAACGACGACGGTAGCGTGCAACCTGGCCATGGAACTGGTGCATACGACCAATCGCCGGTGCGCGCTGGTTGACCTCAACCTCGAGTTTGGCGACGTGTGCACCGTGCTCGACTGCTCACCCAACTACAGTATCGCGGATGTGTGCGGACAGGGTGCTGAGATTGACCGAGCGGTCATGACCAAGGCCCTGTACAACCTGCCGTGCAACGTCTCCATTCTGGCCCGCCCGGGGGAGTTGGAGAGAGCCTATGACGTGACACCGGAAGGGGTGGAAGGAGCGTTGCGCACGCTCTCGACCATGTTCTCCTATGTCGTCGTCGATATGCCCCGCACCCTGGACGCGCTCAACGCGGCGGCAGTCAAGAACGCCGATTACACCTTGATCGTTACCCAGCTTGGCGTGCCGTTTATCCGCAATGCGACCCGGATGTTCGACGGCCTGATCCGCACCGGCATGGCGCAGGATCGAGTGCAGATCGTGCTCAACCGCTGCAACGCGGACAACGATCGCATCACGCCGGAAGAGGTCGCTGCTCACTTCGGCCAGCCTATCTTCGCCATGATCCCCAACGACTACAAGCGCGTTCAGTCGGCTCTGGATCTCGGGCACCCGATCGTCGCGGACGCCCCAAGCAGCCCCGCTCGATTGGCCATCGAACAACTGGCCAAGAAACTGACGAGCGAAGCCGATCCCGGGGAAGCCGAGAAGGCGGCCTCATCAGGCCTGCTCAGCAGGCTGTGGAAGAGGCCGGCCAAGGCACCTTCATGAGGCGATGTGAGCCTCCCATTCGTCGAACACTGCCCAGCTAGCGGCGCCAGACCGGCCCTCCGACGTTCCGGCAGCCGAGGGAACGCGCCCCGAACTCCAGCTCCAACAGCCATCGCTTGAGACCCACGCCCTGCTCGGCGGAGAAGCCGGTCAGTTCTCCACTCGCCCCCACGACGCGATGGCACGGAATGACGATCGGGACGGGATTGGCGGCCATGGCCTGGCCGACCGCCCGGGCCGCTTTCGGCCGCCCCACGCAGCGGGCCAGTTCACCGTAAGTCGCGACCCGCCCGTACGCGATGCGGCGACACGCCTGGAGCACCCGACGCTGAAAAACGGTCACGCCGGTCAAATCGACAGGGGTGTCGAAACTCACTTCCTGTCCGGCAAAATAGGCTTCCAGTTCGGCCTGCAGGTCGGGCAGGAGGCTAGGGTCGGAGGTCACACCAACAAATCGAGCCTTCGCCATTCTCTCGGCTTCACGTCCCCTTCTGCTGGTCACGACGACGTTCGTCAGGCCTTTGGGCCCGGCCACCAGGACCACGGCTCCCACGGGGACATCCATGACCACGTATCGCTGCATGACGTCGCGATTATAGGCCCTTCGGGCGCGGTCCTCCAGGAATTCGGGTCCCTTGCCCCGTTCGGTCGCCACGTTTACAGTGCTCGCCGTTCTCTCACAGGAAGGAGCCCCAATGTCGTTACTCGTGACCGGCAGCATCGGCATCGATGATCTGAAGACGCCGTTCGGCGAGGTGAAGGGGGTGTTCGGCGGATCGGCCATCCACTTCTCCCTGGCCGCCAGGCTGTTCACGCCGGTCCGTCTCGTGGGTGTTGTCGGAGAGGATTTCCCGGGCGAGTTCCGCGCCTTCTTAGAGAAGCAGGGGTTCGACTTGGCCGGCCTGGAGGTCCGCAAGGGCAGCAAGACGTTCCGATGGTCCGGAGCCTACGTCGATGTCACCAGCGATGCCCAGACGCTGGCCGTCGAGGTCAACGTCCTGGCCGAGGCCGGTCCGAAAGTGCCCGCATCCTTCGCCGACAGCGACTGCCTGTTCCTGGCCGCCACCCACCCGGCACTCCAAGCCGACATGATCCGCCAGGTCCGGTCGCCGAAGCTCATCGTGGCTGACACCCGCGACCTGTGGATCAACACGCAACGTGAGCCGCTGATCAAGACGCTGGGCATGGTCACCGGGGCGATTCTGAACGACGCGGAGGCCCTGCTGTTCACGGGCGAGTCAAATGTCATTCTGGCCGGCCGCAAGATCCTGACCCTGGGCCCCGAGTTCGTGATCATCAAGAGGGGTCAGCACGGCGTGATGCTGGTGACGACCGAGCATGTTGTGTCGCTGCCCGCCTACCCGACTACCAAGGTGGTCGATCCGACCGGGGCGGGAGACAGTTTCGCCGGTGGCATGATGGGATACCTGACCACCTGCAGGGACCTCGGCGTCGCCGCCCTGCGCAACGCTCTCGCCCGGGGAACCATCACCGCGTCATTCACCATCGAAGGTTTCAGCAAGGAAGTCATCGAGAAGACCACCCTGACTGACGTGCAGCGGCGGCTTCGTGAATACGCGGAAATGCTCCAAATCAACGTGGATTAACGGGTGATTCCACCCAGTTCAGCCGCCACGTGACCGGCAGCGGTCGCACGTGCCGTCGCCGCACAACTCCGGACGAATGGCAAGGGCCCCCGTCGGGCACGCTTCGGCACATCGGGCAGCGACTCGCTGAAGCGCCTCGGACAACGTCCGGTCGAACGGCACACCGACCCGAACGTCAAAGCCGCGTCCGATGAACGTCAGCCCCAACGGCTCGCGGACTCGGGTGGCAATGTCAACGCAGAGGCCGCAGAGGATACACTTGCCCGGCTCGAAAACCACCCCGCCCTGCTGGACGACCCGCTCCAGCCTCCTCCGCTCGGCTTTGTAGCGGCCGGGATCGGCACCCAGCCGGTCGGCGTACTCGCGCAGCTTGCACCCGTCTTTCTTGCCGCAGTCACATTGGAGACACCGCCTGGCTCCAGCCCGGGCTTCATCCAGGGTGAGCCGCCGGCCCGAACCACCCGGCTCGGGCGAGGCTGATGAACTGACCTGAGTCACGAGGAGCGACACTTCCGTCTCGGTCAGCTTGCCCATCCGAACGTTGACCGCGCGTTCAGTCCCCGACACAGTCCTGCCCGACAGATACTGGTCAATACACAGGGCGGCAGCCTTGCCATCGGCGGCGGAACGGGCAAGGACCTTGCCCGGCCGTATGACCTCGCCGGTGGCGAACACGCCCGGCAGACCCGTCTCGTGGGTTGTCAGGTCCACTTTGAGACGGTCGCGCACCGAGGGCAAGCCCAGCGGATCCGCGGTACCATCCGCAATGGAACCGATTGCCACCAGGACGGCGTCGGATCGAGCCCGAAGCTCATCCAGCTTCTGCGGCGTTCCGATCATCGTGTCCATCACCATCGCTGCACCCATGCGGGCGATGATCGCGACCTCGGCGCCGAGGAAATCGTGAGGCAGGCAAGCCGCGTCCAACGCATCCCGCAAGAGACCACCGGGCATGCTGTGCTTCTCGAACAGCGTGCAGGCATGTCCCATGCGGAGCAGATGATAGGCGGCGGTCAAGCCCGCAGCACCCGCCCCGACGATCGCCACCTTCTTGCCGGTCTGCTGGCCGCAAGCGGGCACGTACGGGTCGTTTGAAGCCAGGTCCGACTCCGCCACAAACCGCAGAATCGCGTTGATCCCGACAGGGGCATCGATCAGACCGCGGCGGCAGGCCTTCTCGCCACCGTCGGCCGAGATACTCGCCAAGGTCGCCGGCAGGGCCATCTCTCGCCGGATGGTCGCGATCGCGTCCCTGAGCCGCCCATCGGCCACCTGGCGAAGCATCAACGGGATATCCAGGTGGGCCGGACTGGCCGACTCGCACGGAGCGGCGCAATCGCCGAGGTGATGGCTCAGGAGCAACTCCAGGCTGGTCCGGCGGAGGGCTCGGACCTCGGGCGTCTCACTGTCGATCCGCATGCCGTCCTGCACAAGGGTGGCGCACGAGGGCACCGCCCTGCCCGAGGGCTGCAGCTTGACCAGGCACACCATGCAGGTCGTCTGAACCGCGCAGCCCTCCAAATGGCACAGCGTCGGAATGTCGATCCCCAATTCGCGGGCTGCGGCCAGAATCGATGTGCCGGGGGACACTTCGATCTCGCGGCCATCGATCGAGACGCGCGGCATTTATGCGGCCCCCGCTTTCATGGCCGCGGCGCTCGGGCGCGGACCGGTCTCGATCACGATGGCGTTCTCCGGGCACTTCTGGCGGCACGCGTCGCAGCGAGTACATCGCGAGTCATCGATCTCGTGCCTGCGGTATGGTGCAAACGGAATCGCATCCACCGGGCAGGCCTGGGCGCAGAGCGTGCATCCGATACAGTCGTCGCTCACCGCATACCGGATCAGCGCCTTACACTTGCCGGCCGGGCAGCGCCCCTCCAGATGAGCCTCATACTCATGGCGGAAGTAGCGAAGTGTGGTCAGTACCGGATTCGGCGCGGTCTTGCCCAGACCGCAGAGGCTGCCCGCACACACCATGCGGGCGAGTTCTTCCAGTGAGTCAAGATCGGCTTCAGCCCCTTTCCCGGCACACAGCCGATCAAGAATGTCGAGCATTCGCCGCGTGCCAACCCGGCAGAACGTACACTTGCCGCACGACTGATCCTGGGTGAACGCAAGGAAGTAGCGGGCGATATCCACCATGCAGTCGGATTCATCCATGACGACCAGCCCGCCCGAACCCATGATCGCCCCAACTTCGCGAAGCGCCTCGTAATCGACAGGCGTATCCGCCAGTTCGGCCGGGATGCACCCGCCGGACGGACCACCGATCTGCACCGCCTTGAATCGCCGACCGTTGCGAATACCCCCGCCGATCTCCTCGACGATCTGCCGGATGGTCACGCCCATCGGCACCTCGATCAGCCCGCCGCGGTTAACCTTGCCGGCCAAGGCGAACACCTTGGTACCCTTGCTGGTCGCGGTGCCCATGACCGCGAACTCGTCGGCGCCGTGACGGATGATCCACGGAACGTTCGCGTAGGTTTCAACGTTGCTGACCAGCGTCGGCTTGCCCCACAGACCGCTCTCGGCGGGAAACGGCGGGCGGAGACTGGGCATGCCCCGCCGCCCCTCGATCGAGGCGATCAGGGCCGTCTCCTCGCCGCAAACGAACGCTCCGGCCCCTTCCATGATTCGCAGGTGAAGCCGATGGCCGCCGCCGAGAATGTTGTCGCCGAGAAGGCCCCGCTCTTCGCAGAGGCGAATTGCCTCGCGAATCCGCTTCACGGCCAGGGGATACTCGGCCCGGATGTAGAAGTAACCCTGCTCCGCGCCAACCGCGATCGCCGCAATGGCCAGGCCCTCGATGATCCGAAACGGGAACGACTCCATGAGCATCCGGTCCATGAACGCACCGGGATCGCCCTCATCCCCGTTGCAGATCACGTACTTCTCAGAACCACTGGCGTTGCGGACGGCGTTCCACTTGCGCCCCGTGGGAAAGCCGGCCCCGCCCCGCCCGCGGAGGCCGCTGCGCGTAACCTGATCGATGATCTGCGGGTTAGTGAGCTCCTTTACACAGCGATCCAGAGCCCTGAAGCCGTCGTGCCGCCGGTACTCCTCCAGGTCCGTCGGGTCGATCTGGCCATTGTGCTCAGTCGCGATTCGGACTTGCCGCCCGAGAAAAGCAGCTACCTGGGGGTCGCGCAGACTGATGGCCATCTCCCGTGCCGAACGCGCTGAGCCGTTCCCCCGCCACTGCGAAACCAGCGACGAGGCCAGACGCCGCACCTTGCGGGCCATGCCAGCCGGACGGAAATGTCGCTCCACGATCGTTCGAACATCATCATGCTGAACATTGGCGTACAAGGCCGGCTCCCGACCGGGCAGAATTGCCTCGACCAGCGGTGTCCGATGGCACATGCCGACGCAACCGACGCGCTTCACACTCACCATCACGCCCGTATCCGCCAGCTCGCGAGCGAAGGCTTCGTACACCTTGCCGCTCCCCCCTGCCACGCAGCAGGAACCCAGGCCGACTCGAAGCTCGCCCCGCGGTTCGCGATCGCGGCCGGAATGCCGCGCGGCGGTGATCCTCGCGTGTCTCGAAGGGCGTCTCCCGCCGAGCGGTAAGGTCAGGCACTCGTCGAGCCAGCCCAGAGCATCGTCGGGACCCACGTGGCCGTGCACGACGTCGTCCACCTGAATGACCGGAGCAAGCGTGCAGCAACCCATGCAGGCCACCGGCTCGATCGTGAAGCGTCGAGCCGCATCGGTGTCCTCACCCGGCCTGATGCCCAGGTGCCGGCGGATCTCGTCGCTCACCGCTTGGGCACCGGCCACATGACAGGCGGTCCCGTGGCAGACCTTGACCAGGTGCTCACCGACCGGGGTCCGGCGAAACTGGGTGTAAAACGAAGCCACACCTTCGATCTGAGCGGGGGTGATTTTCGTCCGCTCGCACACGCGCTCCAGGGCTTCCCTTGGCAGGTAGCGGAACCGGGCCTGGATGGCCTGCAGCAGCGGAATGGCGGCTTCCGGGTCGCGCCCAGTCCCGGCAATCGCCTCATCGATGAAGGCCAGGTCGATCTCGGACCGCCCCTCGCCCTGACGGCGGGCCTCGCCACCGTTGCCGCAGGCAAGCTCGCCGCCCCCGGACTTACCCTTCCGCCCGGGATGTCGCCCGCCAGCGCGTTCCACGGCGATCTGGTCGGCGGTGGGCACCTGCCGATCCCCAAGCGAGAGGAAACCCTTGAGCGAGAGGAGGAACGCGGCCGCAGCCAGTATGAGCCCATGACCCGTGATGTGCTTGTGAGCCTCGCGCTCGAGCGACGCGCGGGTCTGCCGATCGCGCTCGGCCATCAGAGCGGACATCCAGGACTCGTCGGTCTTGACAGCCTTCTCCAAAGCCGCGAGCGTCTGCTGGTCCACCGGGGCAGTTCGCACCGTCGCCACATACTCGCCGAGAAGCACGGCAATCGCGGTTACCGCGGCCAGACCGGTCAACATGCTGACTCCCAACAGCACGCCGCGCTTCACGCGAAGAGGCACAGGTCTCATATCGCCGCGCCCCCCTCTTCGGTCATGGCCACAGGCAGCGCGAGCTTCGCAGCACCCTCGACGCTCGCTTCGTCAGGAGAGCGCGGATTGCCCACCGGGCAGGCCCGGTAACATCGCCCGCAGGACAGGCAGGACGACCGGACAGCCCGCATCTTCTCGATCGCGCCGAACGGGCAGGAGCCGACGCACAGACCGCAGTCCAGTTCCTTGTCCGGTGTGATGGTCACCCCCCGCCAAGAGAACCGTGAGAGGACTGCCAGGATCGCCCCATAGGGGCACAGGTAGCGGCAGTACGGCCGGGCAATGAACATGCCCACCAGCAGCAGAATGCCACCGATGATCAGCATGTGCCCCGGGCCGGCAAGACGGAAGAAGCCGACGAACGGATCGAACCGACAGATGACGAAATCGCGACTCTCGGCCGGGCGAATCGCCAGCCACACGGCCACAATCAGATACAGGTACTTGATGGCCCCCAGAACCCCGTCCAACCGCCGGGGGACCTCCACCGGCCGAATCACCACCAGATCAGCAATCGCTCCCAGCGGACAGACCCCGCCGCAGAAAACGCGCCCGAACAACAGCGCCGCGACCAACGGCAGGAAGAAGAAGATCACCACCACCAGTGGAACCGCATAGCTGTGATCCACCAGCGCGACGGCCACATTCTGGATCGCCCCGATCGGGCACACACACCCGTCGCGATAGAAGCCGAAATACGCCAGCGATCCGATGGTCAGAAACACCAGTCCGCGACGGCTTCGACGACGCAGGGCCAGCCAAGCGGACGCGGCCAGGGCCACGCTCAGCACCGCCACATCCACCGCCCCCCACCACACCGACCGGGACACCGACCGCTGGACGGCGGGGATGACATAGGCGCCCCCAATGTCCTCAGGCTTGGGAGCGGCGTTCACCGGGCGATGGTATTCCACGGGCGCCGCGTGGAGCACCGAGCTGACCGCGAGAACGACCACCACCAGGCCGAAGAACGTGAGGCCTCTCACCAGCCATGACGCACCCCTCGGCCCAGGTCTCCGCGTCGCTCTGTCACCGGGTCTGTCAGTCATCGTGACTCGAAGGGAGATACGACCCAAGGAAAGAACACATCACGTGGTCCGGATCTCACGCTGGGCGAAGGCCTCCTCAGGACAGGCCAGGGCGATCGAGCAGCGGTTGCAGTTCAGGCAGAGGTCGTGCCGAACTTCAAGGCGAATCGAACCCAAACCGGCTGGCTCCTTGCAGGCCAGCACGCACTTGCCGCACCCGTTGCATTTCTGCTCATCGATGACGTACTCGTAGAAGTTGTTCAGCGGATCGCTGGGGTCGACCAGACCGATGGGCTTTCGCTCAATCGCATCCCGAGGACAGAGCTTGCCCTTGGGCAGGCCATCCGATCCGACCTCGCTGGTCACGTCAAAGTAAGCCGGGCAGATACAGCATCGCCCGCACCGGGAAAACTCGTTCACCGCCCGCACGGCCGACAGGGCCAGCACGCACGTGGTTGCACACTTGTCGCAGGCTTCGATGCCGGTGGCCCCGAGCCGGATATTGATGCACCGCTCAGGGTCAATCTGCCAGAGCCCCTGTGCGGCCGCACGACGGCCAAGATAGACGCCCGTCCCACCGATCGCGACCAGCCCGACCCCCCGTGCGCAGTGACCCAACAGCTCACGTCTTGTGGATCTGTCACTCATCGTCCAACGGATTCCCGCGTCGTCGCCGGCCGGGTGCCCGCCGGCGCGGCCCCTTCCGGCTCAAACATGACCACCCGCAACCGTGGGGTGTCCGCCACGTAGATCCTCCGGCGCGAGTCCACCACCACGTCGTTGTTCTTGCCGTTGGGATCGAAGGCCTCGGGCCCGACCCAAGCCTGCAATTCACCTCGGCCATTATACACTTTCATCCGCGGCGGCGCCTTCTCGGTCACAATCACATCGCCCTGCGGAGACAGCGCCAAGTTGGTGGGATTGCAGCAACCCGGGAAATCCTCCGGCTTCGCCATCCCGAATCGACCAAAATGTCCCAGCAGCAGGCCATCCCGCGTGTAGCGCTCAACCCGGTGTTTGCCCGGATGACAGGCATGGATGACACCGCCAGCGTCGATCGCGAAGTCGAGATGGCCGTTGGGCAGTATGAAGCCGCGGGTGTTGTTCTTCTTGCCAATGTCATTCTGCCACACGCCTCCGCTCGTGTAGCAGCGAATGCAACGGTCGTCGGAATCGGCCACCAGAACAGAGTGGTCGATGAACCCAATCGACGTCACCAGCCCCAGCCGCGTGGTGTCCTTCCATGTGTCGATCCTCTTTCCGCCCGAGTCGAACTTCTCGATCTGTCCCGCCTGCCCGACCCATACCGTCCCGTCCGATTCGACCGCCACGCAATAGCCGGCCTTCTCGGTCTTCCATCGTCGCAGCAGACGTCCGGCCGGGTCAAAGACCCTCACCTGCCCATCGGCCGCGACAAGGAGTTCATCCTTCGGTCCGACGGCCAGACCACTCAGGAGCGTCTCGAACTGGTCCGGTCCCGGACCACGACCGCCGATGATCCGAACCTGCCGGTAGGTCATGCTGCTCCTCGAACACAAGCCGTCGGAGCGGAGCCACGCCAGATCGCGGTCCACACCATCCCGCCGGTCTCACTTCGACCCCTTCACGTCGATGCACACCATTTTAGTCATGTCCCTGAGCACCAGCTTGCCGTTGGACAGGGCCATCGGCGCCCAGACATCATGCCCGCTGAGCACCTGGATCTTGGCCAGCTCCCTGTATTCCTTGGTATTGGCCTCCAGCACACGGAGCATGCCGGTGTCGCCTTCAAGGACGAAGAACATGCCGTCCGCCAGCAGGTAGCTGCCCAGCCCGAAGCTCGCTTTGGCCTCGCTGGTCCAGACTTGCTTGCCGTCCATGTCGAGGCAGGTGAACAGGCCTCGCTGTTTCTTGCCCACCGCGAACATGTGGTTCTGGAAGAGAATCGGCGTGTGAACCTCGGAGTTCCAGTCATTGGCGGCCATCTTGAAAAGCTGCTCGACGGTGAACTTGTCACCGTCCTTCTTGACCTGGATCATCGCCCCGTCAGCCTCGTAGCAACTGGTCAGGAAGATCTTCCCATCGCCGACATGAAGCGCCGAGGTGGGCACCGCGATGTTGAACTTCCACGGGAAGAACCAGAGCTGCCTGCCGTCTTGGGCGGAAATGCCGAAACACCCCCCCAGGGTCATGTACAGGTACTGCTTCATGCCCCCGATCTCGGCAAGCATGACCGAGGAATGTGACATCGGGATCTTGTCGGGATTGGGCGCCTCCCAGACCACCTTGCCCGAGGCCTTCTCCAGGGCCACCAACAACGCGGTCCCGCCGGTGGCGATGATCACCCGATCGCCGTCAAGCAATGGACACTGGCCGTTGTACCAGGCGGGAATGGTCGCCTTGTATTCCTGGACCAGTTCCTTGCGCCATATCTCCTTTCCGGTCAGCGCATCGAGACAGTGAAACACGCACTTGGGATCGAACGAGAAGACATGCTTCTCGTCCGCCGCCGGCACGGTCCGGGTGATACCGTGGTTCGCGCGGATGAGTTTGGCTTCCTTGTAACGCCAGACCTCTGAGCCTGTCTTGAAGTCCAGGCAGCGGGCCAGCCACTCCTTGTTCTTCTCGTCGTAATCGTTGAAGAACACCCGCTCGCCGACGATGGCGGAACCCGCATACCCCTGACACACGTCCACGCTCCAGAGCACCTTCGGCCCGCCCTCGGGCCACTGACGAAGAAGGCCGGTTTCCGTCGATATTCCGTCCCGTGCCGGCCCGCGGAATTGGGGCCAGTCTCCTGCCGAGGTCGAGCCGGCCATCCAGACCATCATCCATCCCGATATTAGGCTGAGAGTGATAACTCGCACAGTTCCAAGTGTCTCCCCGAACAACCGCGAGGCGGTCTGGTATCGGCTCCAGTCTAAGCCGGGTGATTGTAGCACCGGCCGGCCGCCGGCTCCAGGCGGCGTCTCCGGATTCAGGGGGACTCCCGGCACATCCCCCCTGGCCGAGGATGGGCATGATCGCCTGGCTCCAACATCCCGACGGGCGCGCTACTTGAGATCGAAGCTGTAGAGCGTTGCCTCTTTGAGCTCAAAATCGAAATGCACGAGCTTGCCCCCGGGAAGCCGAGCCTTGCGCTTCCACGCAACCGGGTGGTCAACTCGATCGCCCCGGATCGGGAGACAGTCGTCCCAGTCGAACCCAGCGAGCGGTTGGCCGGACTCGTCGAGAAGACGGACCTTCAGTTCGCCGGAACCAGGTTCGACTCGGGCATTGACGGTCATCTCGGACGATTGCAGCCCCGCGGCCCGGGTGCGCAGCCGACCCGCTTTCTCCCCGGCGGTGAAGCCGACGTACCGGTCACGGGGCATGTGAGCGAAGCCGATCTGACGTTCCGTGAACCGTTCCGCCTTGTGACCCCACCGGTAACCGCCGTAGTAGACGTACGTAGAATCGCCCACGACGATCTGATCATCACCCCATACCATGGCCCGGTCCCATGTGCCGGGCTCCGGATTGCGATCGAGAAACGGCTCAGTCTCCCGCTTCCAGTGCTCACCGTCATGGCTCCACGCCAGGACCGTGTAGCCCAAACCGGCAAAGGGACGTTGCGGATCGTGGAGTTCGGCGGCCTTCTTACCAGGTTCGCAATTCAGGTCATCGCGCAGCACCTTGACCATGCCAACCAACAGATCACCGCGAGCCACAACCGCGCTCATCCCGTAGAACTGAGTCTCCCCCTTCTCGATCGTCGCTTTCGCATCCGGTGCCACGATCTGCCACGGCGGCCGTCGCCAGTTCACCAGGTCGGTGCTGACGCTCTGATGCGGGATCCGGAGCCCTTTGAATGGACCGTTGCCCGGCTGGATCGACAGCAGGGCCATATACCGGCCACGAATCGGATCCCAGTCGATGGCGGTGATGTCGTGGTTCGTAGGCAGAACCACACCCTCAGCGAGGGGCGCCCAGGCAATACCGTCCGGCGACGCAGCGACTCTCAAACCGCCGTCTTTCCACCATGCGAGTTTGAAGCGCCGACTTCGTTCAGCGCAGTTCGGGCCCTCATCAATCACACTTGCCCCAAACTGGATCGGCGGAGTCTTGATGATCCGATGCGGTCGGATCCAGTGGACCCCGTCCTCAGACTCGATGTACGCCAGGTTCGATTCGACCGCATTTCCAGGGCTGGCGGGCACGTTGTACCACATCCGAAACCGCTTCGTCTGGGGATCCCGAATCACCGTCACCCACGGCGTAAAGCAGCCATCCTCGTAGCCGGTCACAACGGGATCGGGCAGCCGCGACGGCTGCTGGACTTCACGGCGCAGGCCCTTCTCCTCAATGACCAGCGCCTCGTCAAGCATCAGGCAGGGCCCCCGGCTCCATGCGGCCGCAGAATCCTCGGCTCGAGTCGCCGCAGAGTCGGCCGCGAGCATCACCATTACGAGAATGAGCCCCGCTTGTGCACTCATCCCCAGACTCCGTCATTCCGTAGGTGCCGGGTCACTTCGCCTTGATGTCGTAACAGAGCAGAGTGCCCTCATGCCGAATGAACAGCTTGCCGTCCGCCACGACCGGATGAGGCCAGCTCGGGCCGCCGCGGGTCGGGATCTTGAACGTGCCTGCAACCCTCAGCTCCCTGGGGTTGGCCTCGATCAGAGCCATGAGCCCATCCTCGTAACGAAAGTAGAGATGGCCGTCGGCGTAGGTGATCGCGGCAGACCGCCGTCCGACACCCTTGGCCTGCCACATGATCTTGCCGGTCTTGAAATCGATGCAGGTGGGCGACCCGTTGTTGCGTCCGTGGCCGCCGTAGACGAATCCCTTCACCAGTATGACGCCCCCGTGGTGGTTCTCGAACTTGTCCGGGCCAAGGTAGTATACCTCGGTCGCCTGGACTCCTTTGTTCGGAGCTTTGCTCAGCTTCACCAGGCCGCTGCCATTCTCGTAGCTGGCGGTGGCAAAGACGAAATCCCCGTCCACGATGCAGGTCGGCACGTTGGCCACGTCGCTGGCGATGCGGTTATAACACCACAGGAACCGTCCGTCATCGGCCGCCACGCTGACCGCCCCGCGACCCATGAGCTGGACGTATTGCCGGACGCCGGCACCCTGGGAAACGACCAGCGAAGAGTAGCCCGCCCCGTCGTTGCCCTTGGGCCCCAGCGACGGCAGCTTGCTCGTCCAGATGGTCTCGCCGGTCTTCTTGTCCAGGGCCGCGATCGCGGCATCGTCACCCCCGGGCGTGCACACCAACTTCTCGCCATCCACCAGCGGCGACTCACTGTAGCCCCACCCCGACATCATCTTCCCGCCAAAGTCCTTCTTCAGGCTCTTGCGCCAGATCTCCTTGCCATCCGCCGTCGCCAGGCAAACCAGATCCCCGTGAGCGCCGAGCGCGTAAACCCGTTCGCCATCCACCGTCGGTGTGCCTCTCGGCCCGCCGTCGCCCCAGGGCTCTCCCACGCGTGCCGTCCAGACTTGCTCGTGAGTGGCAAGATCCAGGGTAATGACGAGCTGGTCCTTGCCCTTGTCGCCCATGGTGAAGATCCTGTTCCCGGCGATCGACACGCTCGAGTAACCCATGCCCAGCCCCTCCACCTTCCATGCCAGGGGCGGGCCCTCCTCCGGCCATTTCTTGAGGAGCCGGGTCTCGGTCGACCTGCCGTCACGTAAAGGTCCCCGCCACTGCGGCCAGTCCCTGACGGCTTTGGCCGTGTCCGCGGCAGATGCGCAGGGCGCGAGGGCGAGGATTCCGAGGACCAAGACCATCGGAAGCAAAGGCTTCATGCGGCGTTCTCCGTCAAACTGTGTAGATACCCCATCGGATGGCCGACGGCCATCCCTACCCGTCACACAGAACAATAGGGGAACCCGCGTCCCCTTTCCAGCCGGGTGTGGGCAAGACACCCCAGTTCTGGAGCGTCGCCGGCTTGAACCGCCCTCAACAACAACCGCCGTGACCGGGGAGGTGGCCTTGAAGTTGATCGTGATGGGACGGATCAGATCATTCTCCACGACCAGCGTTCCGCTGTAGGGAATGTGCGATCCATAGCCTGCCCTGGGCATGTCAAGTCCGGCTCGCTGATTTCCGGCAGTGCCCGGCATGGCTTAGAGCCGAAGTCGATGGCCAACTGCACAGCAGTCCCCTCGCCGAGGGAACTACCTGCGGTCACCGCCGGGCAGGTCACCAAGGCGAGGTCTCGGCCGGCGGAATCACGACTATCGGACGAGACAATCTGAAGAAGCCCACCGTCGAGATGGTCCCCGGTGGCATTGCGGGTCACACCCGTCGCCTGCCCGAGCCCGCCGGGAGCCAGACAGACGGCCACAACCGCCTGACGCTTCAAAGCCGTCCGCTCGCTCGCAACCGGTCCAAACGCGCCTCCCGGGCTTGGGCAGCCTTGCCCCAAAACGAACGCTACGGCTGACACAACTCCTTCTAGCACAAGGACTTGTCTCGATTGCAGAGCAGGTCTCCGGTCGGTTGGGCCAGGGCCATCAAAGCCGAACTCGGACCGTCAGGCTCGTCGGTCCGCGAGCCCAGGGGCATGAGCGACGAGACCCGGGCGTTTCCGGCCAACCTGGTGCCTGTGGCCGTGTCTATTGGGGTGTAGGCTTCGCTTTCCTGTGCTGTCACCGCCGGTAAGCCCTGCGAGACCCGGACGAGATTGACCGGACCGCGGAAAGGAATGGCTATGAGTCCCCGAACCATGCAGACGGCGTGCAATCGTGCGATGACCTTCGCCTCTCCGATTCTCGCCCTGACCGCTTTGGCCGCCCTCAGCATGGGAGGGTGCGACTTCGAGGGCAGCTTCATTCCTGTCGTGCCGGTCTACGGCGACTACGAATACGACGACGAATACTACTACGATGAGGTGTGGTTCGACGGGTACTACGACGACCCGTGGTACTACTACGATGACTACTACTATTACGATGATTACTACTACTACGATGACTATTACTACTATGACGAATACTACTACGACGATTACTACTACTATGAAGACGCCTACTACGACGATTACTGCTACGACGGCTACTGCTATGACGAAGTCTGGTAGTTCAAACTCTGCCGCATGAGCTGTTCAGCGCTTCCCTCGGTAGATTTCGAGGCCTTGGTTTCTCGAGGTCCCGGTGCCGCACCTCCCGGCTTCCAGCATTCCGCGTTTTGGCCTTCCGCCCCTACTGTTCCCCTTTTCCCCCGATGAGGACGAGATGATCCCGGTGCACGGCCTCGTCGAAGGTCTTGTGGCCCAGGATGGCCGCGATCTCCGATGACTTCCGGCCTTTGACCTTGTCGAGTTCCTGGCTGCTGAAGTTGCTCTTGCCGCGGGCGATGGTCTCGCCCTGAGCGTTCACCAGGGCAATGATCGCCCCCCGGTCGAATGCGCCGGTTACCCGGGTAATACCACGCGGAAGAAGACTCTTGCCGTTGCGGACGACCGCCAGGACGGCCCCGTCATCAAGCACGACCTTGCCTGCCGGCCGTACCGCGTTGCGGATCCAGCGGTGCCGAGCGGAGATCTTGCGTTTTGCGGGCGCGAAGATCGTCCCCAGCTGCTCGCCATCCAGCAATCGCAGAAGCACGTCACGCTCGCGACCACTTGCCACAACGACGGCTTCTCCGGCTTCGGTCACCATCCGTGCGGCCGTGAGCTTCCCGCCCATGCCTCCGCTGCCGAGCTTCGAACGATCGGTACGAACGAGCCCTAAGGCCCCTTCGTCCACGCGAGGCACGAGATCCACACGTTGCCCTTCCGCATCGAGAAGGCCGTCAACGACGCTCAGAATCACCAGCAGGTCGGCCCGGAGCAGGTTGGCGAGCAACGCGGCAATGGTGTCATTGTCGGCGAAGCGATCGAGCTCATCCACCGCCACGGTGTCGTTCTCATTGATGATTGGGATGGCCCGCAGATGCTGCAGCGCCTCGATCGTATTCCGAATGTGGACATACCTGGCTCGATCTTCGAAGTCGGCACGGGTCAGTAGAAGCTGACCGGCGTGCAGGCCATACCGCTCGAGAACCCTGGCATAGAAGCCCATCAGGGTCGGTTGCCCGACGGCCGCGGCGGCCTGCAGGGCGGGCAGGGTCCGTGGGCGACTGGCCAGACCCGCAACCCCCATCCCCGCCCCCACCGCCCCGCTGGTCACCAGGGTGACGGCGATGCCCCGACCCTGAATCAGAGCCAGCTGCCGACCCAGGCGGGCAATCAACGGCTTGTCCAGCTGACCGGTGTTGCCGGTCAGTACCCCCGTCCCTACCTTGACCACCAGGCTGCGAACGTTCTTCATCAGCTGCTTACGCAGTGTGCTGCTTGGCATGCGGCATCCTCTCCATCAGGGCATCCAGAGTCCGGTCAATCGCCCCGCGATTGCGCTTGACCACCTCGCGGCCAGCGGCACCCAGAGCCTTCGCGGCCTCAGGATCCGCGAGCAAGGCATCGATCACCCCCGCTAATTCCAGGGCCGGTTCACCGACTTCCAGATCGGAACGCAGCACCCGCACGCCTCCACCAGCCTGGAACTGCCGCATCGTGTCCGCGAAGTTCTCGGTGTGCGGACCCACCACAACCGGCCGAGCCAAGGCCGCCACTTCCATCATGTCCGACCCGCCCATCTTGGCCAGCGTCCGCCCGACAAAGACGACATCCGCGATACTGTAGAACTTGCGGAGCTCGCCCATGGTGTCGCCCAGAAATACGGCCCCCTCACCCGCCGAACGAGTGGTTCCGTCCGGCGATTCGCTCCTGCGAACGCAAGTGAAGCCCTTCTTGACAATCAGATCCGCCACTTCGTCGAACCGCTCCGGCTTACGCGGCACGAGGATCACCTGAAGCCCCGGATGAACGGCCCAGAGTCGCTGCAGTGCCGCCAGAGCAACCTCTTCCTCGCCAGGCCCCGTACTGCCGCAGACCCAGATCGGCCGGCCAGGGTCCAGCCCCAAGGCCGCGGCCGCGACCTCACTGCCCGCGATGGTGTCCGCCAGGTCGGCCGTATCCCACTTCATCGAGGAGGTCACCGCCACGCGATCGCCAGGCACACCCATGCGGCGAAATCGAGCAGCATAAGCCTCATCCTGGGCCCCCACCCAGGCCAGCGATCCAAACATCTGCCGAACGACCGGCCCGACCCACGCGAAACGCCGGCAGCTCCGCTCGCTTAACCGCCCATTCACCACACAAACCGGAATCCCCCGTCCGGCGGCCAACGTCGCGAACTGGTACCACACCTCCAGCTCCACAAGCACTACCAGACTCGGTTTGATGCGGTCCAATGCCCGGCTCACGCACCAACTCAGGTCCAGCGGATATCGAATCACCATCAGATCAGGAAAAAGCTGCCGAGCCCGGGCAATCCCCGTGTCCGTGGTCGTCGAGAGGATGATCTCCGTCTCCGGACTTCGTGTCCGCCATGCCTGGACCAGACCGCGAACCGCGTTCACCTCCCCCACCGAAACGGCATGGACCCAGACCCTGGTCCTGCCCGCCGGCAAATCGGGAACATGCCCGCGCCTCTGATCCCAGTCGCTGCGGTACTTGCCGGTCGCATACGCCCGGTACGCCACCAGCGGAGCCAGGGCCGCCGCCGCACACAGGTAAATCGCATCCACCAGCCAACGCATGCAGCGTATCATAGCCTCATGGACGATCCTCCCACAACTCGGTATACTGTGCCACCTGCTTCGACGAGTTGTACCAGGATTACCATGAGCAAGAGGAAGCAGAAGAACAGAACCGGCCAGGCCGAACCGCTTGAACCGGAGAGCACGGGAACACGGCCCCAAACGCACGACGATGGCGGCAGCCTCGGCGCAACCACCGGAGACCCAGCCGCAGCCAACCGCGAGGTCGGCCTGTCGATCGTCGACGGCGCGGGCGAGCCCGACGTCGGGGCGACAGCCGGAGAGGGGCAAGCAGCGGCCCTCAATCTCGCTGCCATCCGGGCCAATGCCGAGCTGGAAAACGCCGACGCCCTGCTGGCCGAGACCGGCACCGCACTGCCCGGAGAGCTCCCCAATGAAGCGGCTGAAGCCCCCGCCCCCGTCGAGCCGCTTCGCCTTTCCGTGCCCGACGATCAACCACTCGATGACGAGAACCTCGCCGAGACCCCGCCGGACTTCGGCGCCGGTCTTGGCGAGCTGAGCACCGAACGCGTGGTCGAGGCCGTCCTGTTTACGTCCGACGCACCGCTGACCCTGGCCAAGATCGTATCCATCATGGGCACCGGTTCGGCTCGCGAGGTCCGCAAGATCATCCAAGGGCTGAACAAGGAGTATGACAAGACGGGCAACTCCTTCCGCATCGAGGAGATCGCCGGCGGCTTCCAGATGCTGACCATTCCGGCATACAACACTTGGCTCCGGCGGCTGCGGCAGAGCCGCCAGGACTCCAAGTTGTCTCCCGCGGCCATGGAGACGCTGGCCGTCGTCGCCTACAAGCAGCCGGTCGTCCGAGCAGAGGTCGAGTCCATCCGCGGCGTGTCGGCAGGTGAAACGCTGAGCCGGCTGCGTGAACTGGGATTGGTCAAGATCGTCGGCCGGGCCGAGGACGTGGGCCGCCCCATGCTCTATGGCACAACCAAACACTTCCTCCAGGTTTTCGGCCTCTCCAGCCTGGAGGACCTCCCGGCCGTCGAGGAGCTGCAAGCTCCGAAGTGAGACACCAGCCCGGCCGCATGACGACCCGCCTCCGGCCCCTGCGACCCGGCCCCCGCCATCCTGTTTGATTTTCTCGTCGCCCGCTGCCGATGATAGAGAAAATGCCGCGCGATCCGGACTACATCGTGGATATCTCGGGAATCGAGGATCCCTCCTCGGCTCACAGCGTCGACGTGAACGCGGGTTCGGAGCCAAGCCCGCGCAGCTGGATCGGCATCAAGTTTGACTGCTGCGGCACCTACGCGAGGATCTACCGGAACCGCGACGGCACCGCCTACGAAGGTCGCTGCCCGAGATGCCTGCGACCGGTCGAGGTCGGCATCGGACCGGGCGGCACCGATCAGCGCATGTTCCGGGCAACGTGATAGCCTGCTACGGCGCGGCCTGATAGTGTGTCACCGCGTCGCAGTGCCGGCTCAGCCGTGCGAGCATCAGGCCAAGCCGATCGTCGAGTCGCTCCGCCTCCTTGCGATCAGGGAGCGTCTTCAGATTGACCACCGCACTCGTGGCCGCCGCCCGCGCCGCCGCCGCGATCAGGATGGCCGCGGCCTGAAGGTCACTGAAGAGCTGCGGGTTCGTGCACGCCTTCACCTCGTCCAGGTTGGCCCCCACGGCGTCGGCCAAAGCGATCATCTCCAGGGGCACGGCGGTGGCTCGATCCAGCGCGACTCTCTGCCGATCGGCGTCGCCGGACTTCCGCGCCGCAGCGTACTCCTCGTAGGCCGCCATGTCCTCCTGCATCAGCCGCATAAAATCACCGGAGGACCGCTGGAGCTCGGCCAAGGCCCGCCGAAGACGCTCCGCATGGGCGGCGTAGGCGGGCTTCTCCGCCGTGTAGGCCAAGGCCATGTGCCCCAGCGCGGCCGCCATCGCCCCCACCACGGCCGCCACGCTGCCACCCCCCGGCGTCGGCGACTTGAGCGCCGTGTCGGCGATGAACTCGGCCAGCGGCAGCGCCAGGTAGTCCTTGCTCATTCGGCACCCTTCCCGCCCGGCTGCTCCACCGGCTGATCGCGATCGATGGCCTGCGGCTCAAAACCCAGGCGAACCTCCTCCGGAGCCGGCGTGACGACTACGATCACCGGCGGCGAGGAAAGGTACTTGCGGGCCACCGCCTTGACGTCGTCCAGGTCGACCTTCCCGAGCCGTTCGGCCAAGTGGTCGTGATAGTCGAAACCCAGACCGTACAACTCATCTAGTGCCGCCTGCGTCGCCCGGGCACTGCTGGTCTGAGTCTCCATCATCTCGGTTGTGGTCATGACCGCCTTGGCCCGGCTGAGCTCCTCGGCAGTGAACTCGCCCGCCCGAGCGCGATCCAACTGCTGGCTGACGATCCTGTACACCTCAGTGACCTGCGTCGGCTGACACGCCGCATAGACCAGGAATACGCCGGGCAGCAGGCCCGGCCGGTTCATGGCATGCACTTCGTACACCAGGCTGCGCTCCCCCCCCCGAAGCGAATCGAACAACCATCCGCTGGGCAAGCTGTAGCCGCTCACAATGGTGTCCAGCACCGTCATCGACACGGCATCGTCGACATCTGTGATTCTCACGCCTGGGAAACCGATCTGAATACCGGCCACATCACGCGTCGTCGGCTTCTGCTTGATGTACAGAGCGGGCTTGTCCAGCCGCGGCTCCTCGGGAACCGCCGGGATCGGCTGTTGACCCGAAGGCAGCCCGGCGAGATGAGTCTGCAGAAGAGCCTCCGCCTGCCCAACATCCACGTCGCCGAAAACCGCCACCACCGTGTTCGGTCCGATCACGTGACCGCGGTGGAAGGCGGCCACGTCCTCCCGCGTGACCTTGGTCACCACCGGCACCGAGCCCAATGGCTGGAGCCGATACGGGCTGTTCTTGAACATCCGCCCGTCGAAGTAGGCCATCAGCTCCGCCCGCCAGTCCTCATTGATCTGGGCAATCTGATCCAGCAGACGAGGGCGAAGCACCCCCAGTTCCTGGGCAGGGTAACTCGGGCGGCAAACCACATCCGCGAAAACCTCGATCGCCTCTGGAAAATCCTGCTTGAGCACCTGGGCCATGAAGGAAATCGTGTTGCTGCCCGAAACGGTGGCGATCGCACCGCCCCGGGCGTCGAAGAATCGAGCGATCTCCTCGGCAGTCCGCTTCTCCGTGCCACGTAGGGCGAGTTGAGCGGCCAACTGGCTCAGCCCGTTGGTGCCGGCGTCCTCGAACAGCACGCCGCCCAGCGAAAACGACTGGATCGCCACCAGGGGTGTGGTCGGATCACGCCGGATCAGACAACGCAGGCCGTTGGGTAGGGTCACCTTCCGAACCGGCTCGGGACCGGGGACCGCGGCAACCTCCCTCGTCTTGGACTGGAAACCCTCCGGCAGAATGCTGATCGTCGCCTGCCGCCGAGGCACGAGGTACCTGCGAGCCACCTCGCGAATCTCCTCGGCCGTGACCTTCTGGATCTGGATAACGTAGGAACTGCTGAAGTCGACGTCGCCGGTCGCCATGTAGTCCTGAGCTATCATGGCGCCGACATCCTCGGCCGTCTGGGTGCCCAGAACGTGCTCGGCGGCTTTCTGCCTCTTGGCCTGGTTGAGTTCGTCCGGGGTCACCAGGTCGCGGCGAATCGCCTCGAGCTGCTCCGTCAGAGCCGCGCTGGCTTCCTCGATCCTCGACGGATCAAGTCGGAGGGTGATCGCGAATACCCCCCTGCCCCAGCTCGGCGTCCAGCTGTCGCTCTCGACGGCATAGGCCAGTCCGCGATCGCGAATCGCTCGCACCAGCCGGGAGCTCTCCCCCTCGGCCAGTACGAAGCTCAGCACATCCAGGGCGTGCAAGTCAGGCTGAAGAAGCGAGATCGAAGGCCACGCAAACCGAACCATGGCCGCCTGAACCTTCATCTGCTTGACGGCGCTCCTCGGCGAGGTCATCGGGCGTTCGTCTGGGAGCACGATGCTCGGCACGCGCCTCCGGGCGAAGTCGGCGAACTGCTGCTGAACTATCGCCAGGGCCACATCCAGATCGAGATCGCCGGCGACACAGACCACAATATTGTCCGGAACGTACATCCGGCGGTGGTAGCCGACGATATCCTCCTTCTTCAGCGACTGAAGGACCGGCCGATACCCGATGACCGGATAGCGGGCCGGATGCCCGGGGTAGAGTGTCTCCATGGTCATGTGGTGGAGCTGAGTCTCGGCATCGTCCGTGTCGCGATCCAGCTCTCGCTGGACAACACCCCACTCCCGCTCGAACGACGCCTGTGGAAAGGTCGGCCGGGTCATCCAGTCGGCCAGCAGCTCGATTGCCGCCGGTAGGTGCTGCTTTCCGGCGTTGATGAAGTAGACCGTTTCCTGCAGGCTGGTGTAAGCGTTGCTGTTGCCTCCGATCTCGCTGAGAATCCGGGCGCAGTCCGTCTCGCTTCGGGTGGCGGTCGCCGCCCCGTGCAACAGGTGCTCAAACAGATGACTCATTCCGCTGCCCAGGTATTCCTGTTCGTAAAGGCTGCCGGTTCTGCAGCACATGCGGACAGAGACCACCGGGGCACAACGATGGATTCTCAGAATGACGGTGAGCCCGTTCTCGAGAACGCTGACCCGGACATCCGGCCGGTCAACGAGGCGCTTGGCCTCCGCGACCGGATCGCCCGACGCCCGGGAAGCAGGCGACCACCCGACGCCAGGTTGACTGCCCTGGGCAAACGCAAGAGAAACGGACATCAAGACCACGAGTCCCGCGCCCGCGCGAGTCTGCACCCCACGCGCCGACATCGACCTTCCAGGGTCATCCATGGTAGTCAGCTCAGTCTCCTTCCATCTGCCGCTTCAAATGCCGCACGCTCAGAAGGCTGCGAACCCTGGCCAGCAGCTCGGCCCGGTCCACCGGCTTGGTCAGGAACTCGTCGGTACCGCAGTCTCTGGCCCGCTCGTGATCACCCATCTCGTTCAAGGCGGTCACCATGATCACCGGCATGTCACGCGTCGCCGGGTCGCTCTTGATCTGCCGGCAGACTTCAAAGCCCGACATCTTAGGCATCATCACATCCAGCAGGATCAGGTCGGGCAGGTCCCGGCCAACCTTGATCATGGCTTCGATCCCATTCGAGGCCGGGATCACGGTCACGTTCGGAAGACCCTCCAGATACGCCATCAGCAACTCGAGATTCTGGGCGTTGTCGTCCACAACCAGAATCTTCGAGGGCGGCAGGGTCGGTTCGGTCTGCTCGCTCAAGGCTGTCCTCCAGAGCGCGGGTCAACGGCCGCCGTACCCCGGCAACCCCGCCGGAGTCTCGGCCCGCGGCCATTATATCGGCCTTCACGCCGCCCTCCATACGACCGATAACCCGGCTGGCCCGAAAAAAACGCGGGGCCAGGGAAAAGATACAGCGAAGATGCATCTGAACCCGAGCCCTTGACCTGCCGATTTCAGAGTGAAGGAACGTCCCGACAGGAACCGGTGTAGGAACAGTCTGCTGATGGCGGATACCCTCTTAGAACGAATACAACAGGCGGACAACCTGCCTTCCCTGCCGACCGTAGCCCTCCAGGTTCTGCAGTTGACCCAGAACGACGAATTCTCGATCCTGGACCTCGCCCGCATCGTTCAACAGGACCCCGCCCTTACCAGCAAACTCCTCCGCGTGGTCAATTCCTCTCTGTTCGGAATGTCCCGCAGGATCGCCTCCATCCAGCAAGCGATGGTCATCCTGGGCCTGAGGTCGGTCAAGGTCATCGTGCTGAGCTTCTCCCTCGTGGACATCTGGAGACGGGAACGATGCGAGGCCTTTGACTATGCGGCCTACTGGCGACGTTCGCTTACCATGGCCGTCCTCGCCCGGCTCCTGGCCGAGCGGACCGACCGCTCCATGGCCGAAGAATGCCTCGTGGGCGGACTCCTCGCCGATATCGGCATCCTCGCCGCCGTGCACTGCGCCGCGGACCTGTATCTCGAAGCGGATCGGAGACACCGCAATACCCGGCAGTCCCTGCCCGACGTCGAAAGAGCCGTGCTGGGAGTCTCGCACGAGGAACTGACCACCACCCTGCTCAATCAGTGGGGCCTGCCGGAAAGCCTCTCTGTCGCCGTCTCCAGCCACCACTCACCGGTCGACGCTCCTGTCGCACAAACGGACAGTGGCCCCAACCTGAGCCGCCTGCTCCGAGCAGCCTCGATCCTCACCGACGCCCTGCTGAGCAGCAACCCGGTCAGCCAAATCAGACTGGCCAAGAAGCAGGTCATGGACGGGATCGAAATGAGCCTTCCGGATCTCGACGCCATCCTCGATGAGATCGACCAGCACGTGCGATCCACCGCCCAACTGTTTGACCTCGAAATCGAGCAGAGCGTGGGCTACCAGGAGATCCAGAAGGCGGCACTCAACCGCCTGGCCCAACTGTCCATGGCCGCGGAACTCGAACGAGTGCAGGCGGCCCACCGCGAGCAGGAAGCCCAGAGAAAAGTCAAGGAACTCAACGCTCAGAACCGCCAGCTGGTCGAGAAGGCCTCCACCGACGTTCTCACCGGCATCGCCAATCGAGCTGCACTCGACGAGCGCCTGGAGGAGGAGTGCACGCGGGCCTGCACCGCTCGGGAACCGATCGGCGTGATCATCCTCGATCTCGATCGATTCAAGAAGCTCAACGACACTTTCGGCCACCAGACCGGCGACGAGGCCCTCACGATGATCGGCGGCGTGCTCAGGCAGGTGGCAACGGACCAGCAATACCCCGGCCGGTACGGCGGCGAAGAGTTCGTGCTCATCGTCCGCGGACTCTCGGCACGTCAACTGCGAGCCTTGGCCGAGGATCTCCGCCTGACCATCGCCAAGCTGCGCATCCCCTGCAAAGGACACTTCGTTCCCATCACGGCAAGCCTGGGGGTCGCCCACATGAACCCCGACGACCCCGGCCTCACCCCCCGCGAGATCCTGAAACGCGCCGACCAGTGCCTCTACGACGCCAAAAACCACGGCCGCAACCGCGTCGTCTGCCTCGACTCACGACAGGCGGCCACCATGGCTACCCGATCCCTCGTGCCAGCTTGACGGCTTCCTCCCCGCCCCAAGTCTCCCGGCTTCCGCGAAGACCCACGCACTGCTGCGACCCCGATCCAAGACATGGGGCTTCCCCCCCCCGACTTGGTTATAATCCTCAGCAGACGGAGCGGGCGAGGCGGTCGCTCGGTCGACGCTCAAACGCCGGCCGGGAGGAAAGTCCGAACTGGGCAGGGCACGGTGGTCGCTAACGGCGACCCGGAGCGATCCGCGGGACAGTGCCACAGAAACGACACCGCCGTCGGCATGCCGCGCAAGGCTTCGGTGAACGCACGGGGATGCCCGTTCATGCAATCGGCGCTTCACGCTCCTCGGGCGGCAGCCCCAGCCAAAGCCGCACGCGGCATGCCTACGGTAAGGGTGAAATGGTGCGGCAAGAGCGCACCGCGTCACCGGTGACGGTGACGGCAGGGCAAACCCCACCGCCAGCAAGCCCAAATAAGCAGCGAGAGGTGGCCCGCCTCGTCCGAGCTGCGGGTAGGGCGCAAGAGCGACCTGGCAACAGGCCGCCGAGATGAATGACCGCCGTCCAGCCACGGGCAACCGCAGCTGGACAACAGAATTCGGCTTATTCGCCCGCTCCGTCCGCATTTCGATCAAGCTCAGCAGGCGACCGCACCGTCGAGCGACCAGGCGAGAACCTCTCCTGGACGCAGAATCGTCATCTCGGGTGCCGCGTCAGTGGCGTGCATCGGCGGACCCGCCCCCCGCAACTTCTGTGCGGGCCCAGAGGTCAACTTCCGATAATCTTCTGTATGCGACGGCAGGCATGGCCATCGTGTGGCCGAGAACGCTTACGCTTCGCGGCCTGCGAGCGGTATCCACGACTCGCCAGGGAGAACGCGGCATGAGATGGTCCGCATACTGGTGGGTACCCTGGCTTCTGGCCACAACTGGAATGGCGGAAACGACCAAAACCCCCCCGACAACGCGGATCACGCCTCCCGCCGCCACCCAAGCAGCGGAAACGCAGCCCGCCGGCGATGATGAACCGTACGGCCTGCTGACGGCCGAGCGTCTGACCGGCAACTGGGGCGGAGCCAGAACGCGGCTCGAAGAGCGCGGGCTGACTTTCAACCTAGGCCTGACCTCAATCTACCAGGGGAATGCCCACGGCGGCGTTCGCACCCGCGGCGCCGACCGTTTCAGCGGCAGCGTCGACCTCGAGACCACCTTCGACCTCGAGGCCATGAGACTCCTCCAGGGCGGCACGCTGTACATTTACACCCAGGGAAGCTGGGATGACGGGGTAAGCGGCCACGGCTATCCCGGAGACTGCTTCGGGGTCAACGGCGACGCCACCGGCGACGAAGCCATTGACGTCCTCGAGCTGTGGTACGAGCAGTCGCTCCTGGACAAGAAAGTCCGCGTCCGGGTCGGCAAGATCAACCTCTCCGTCGACTTCGACACCAACGCATACGCCAACGACGAGACCAGCCAGTTCCTGAACGGGGGACTGATCAACACGTTCAATCTTCCATTCCCGGGCCAGGCCCTCGGCTCCCTGGGCGCACAAGTCATCGTTGCGCCTGGTGAGTGGTTCTACTTCGGGGCAGGAATCGCAGATGCCCAGGCAGACTGGCGAGAGACCGGTTTGCACACCACCTTTCACGAGGAGGACAGCTTCACCAGCCTCTTCGAGGCCGGCTTCACCCCGACCTTCAAGACACCCTGGGGTGTGCTCCCGGGAGGCTATCGCGCCGGTCTGTGGTACGATCCTCAGCCCAAGGCGAAGTTCTTCGATGATCTTGACGGCCGGCGGCTGACCGTCCCCCACAAGAGCGACGACACCGGCTTCTATACCAGCCTCGACCAAATGGTCTTCAAGGAGCAACCTGGAGAAGACGACGATCACCAGGGTCTTGGCCTTTTCTTCCGGTACGGCTACGCCCCTGGCGACGTCAACGAGCTGAACCACTTCTGGAGCATCGGCAGCCAGTATTTGGGTCTTATTCCCACCCGCGACGAGGACGTGGTCGGATTCGGAGTGGCCCAGGGTATCCTCAGCGATCGTCTCAAATTGCAGGACCAGAACCCAGGACGAGAAACGGCCCTGGAGCTCTACTACGCCCTCAAAGTGACCGACTGGCTCACGATCTCTCCGGATTTCCAGTGGATCCTCAATCCTGGTGGCCGGCACGAGGCCCGGGACGCTTTTGTTGCGGGCGTCCGGTTCCAGGCAGCGTTCTGAGCGGTAAACGGCTGATGAAGACACGCCTTCATCACGATGACTCTCGGGAGGTTGGTATGCGAAGATTGTGCAAGTGGTTGCCCCTGCTGGCAATGCTGGTACCTGGGGCAACCTTGAATTCCTGCATGACCGACATCAAGGACGCGGCGACCATCGGAATGATGGACTTCGTCAGCTACTCGGTCGGCGATTCCCTGAAGACGGCCATGCCCTTCCCCACATGGATCGGCAATCTGCTCAATAGCCCGCAGGCCGGGGGATAAGAACCCGTGAGCCGTCAACGCGCCGCCTCCCGGGGATCATCGTGCAAAACCAGTTTTTGACTCGCGCGCGGGACCGGCCTAGGATTGACTGAACCCAGCGTTCAGCCGGGGGGGGCGACGACTGCGCAGGCTGCCCCACGCGACCGATAAGCGGGCACGGCAGGCGGAGTACCGTGAAATGAACAGGATGACGCAGGGCATCGTGGTTCTCCTTGGCATCGGGGTGGGATCGCTCCTCGCGGGGTGCCAGTCAACCGGCGACCAAGGACTCAAGAACGTGGCCACCTCATTCGAGGCGGGGGATGCGATCCAGCTGCCCGAACTGAGCCATTTCTACCATGCGGCCACCGCCCCACGCTATCGCGCAGTCCGCAAGCCGATCCAGGAGGATCAGGCCCGTCACCTGCGTATGCTCGCGGAGAAAGCTGCTGAACTGGCCGAGCAGACCCGGAACTGGGACAGCGACGCTCGGCTGATGTCCGTGGCCGAAAACCAGAGAAACCCAAGACGCGCCGCCATCCGCGACTTCCGCGAATCCCTTGAGGGGCTGCGAACGGCGGCCGAGAAGGAAGACTTGGCTGCGGTTCGGTCCGAGTACAGCCGCACGATCGCGACTTATCAGAACGTGGTCGATTTGTCAGCCCAACAACCACGACCCTAAGGCCACGCGCCTGGCGTCCGCTTCGCGGCTATACACCAACGTATCCTAGAGTTCCTGGGTCGAGACTCGCCTTCTCGGCTCAGGTACGCCATCCCGTTCAACGAGCCTGTCCTCCGGGCCGTCCAGGCATTGCGGCGCACGATCGAGGCGATTCCCTCCGCGGCGGCGAGTGCACCCGAATGCGCTTCTCCGCGTTGACCCAACCGCCACTCCCCATGCCCGGGCAATGACCGCGCGGCTGTCAAAACCGCCAGCCGGGTCATGAATCGCGCCGCCGCGGTCAACCTCCCTTCGGACGCATGGCTTCACTTGCCCGCCTGCAGATATCGGTCGATGGCCGCCGCCGACCGCTTGCCATCGCCCATGGCCAGGATGACGGTCGCCGAACCGCGGACGATGTCCCCCCCCGCGAAAACGCCGGGGACGCTCGTCATGCTGTCTTCGTCAGTCTCGAGGTAGCCCTTGCGGTTGACCTTCAGTTCCGGCGTGGTCTGGGTCAGCAGCGGATTTGCCCGCGTGCCGATCGCCTCGATAAACACTTGACAGGGAATCTCGAACTCGGAGCCCGGGATCTCCACCGGCGCGCGGCGTCCGGAGGAGTCCGGTTCGCCCAGGGCCATCCGAACACAACGGACTCCGCGCACCCAGCCGTCGTCGGTGCCCAGGATCTGGATCGGATTCACCAGAACGTCAATCCTGACGCCCTCCTCCTCCGCATGCCTGACCTCCTCTCCTCGCGCCGGCATTTCCTCGCGCGAGCGGCGATAGACCAGGGTGGCCGGATCGGCACCCAGTCTCCGAGCGGTGCGAACGGCGTCCATGGCGGTGTTGCCGCCGCCTACCACGACAACCTGGGTCGAGCGAACGACCGGGGTGTCGTTCTCGGGGAAACGAAACGCTCCCATGAGATTCACTCGGGTGAGGTATTCGTTGGCCGAGTAGACACCCTTGAGATGCTCCCCGGCGATGCCCTGAAACACAGGCAACCCCGCCCCATTGGCGATGAAGATCGCGTCGAAGCCCTCCTCATCAAGCAGTCCGCGAATCGTGTACGTCTGGCCGATGACCACGTTGCATACGATCTCGACACCAAGCTTGCGGAGCTTGTCGACCTCGATCTCGACAATGCGCTTGGGCAATCGGAACTCGGGAATACCGTAGACCAAAACCCCGCCCGGCTTGTGCAGAGCCTCGAAAACGGTCACCGCATGGCCCTTCTTGGCCAACTCTCCCGCGCAGGTCAGTCCTGCGGGCCCGCCGCCCACCACAGCCACCCGCTTGCCCGTCGGGGGGGGAGCCACATACTGGTCCGGCCGGTTCTCCCGAGCCCAGTCGGCGACAAACCGCTCCAGGTAGCCGACTGCGGCGGAAGTGCTCTTCTTGGCCCGAATGCACTGCGATTCGCATTGCCGCTCCTGTGGACAGACCCGCCCGGTGATGCCCGGAAGCACGTTGGCCGAGTAGAGGATGTCGGCCGCCTTGTTCAGGTCGCCCTCGGCCACCGCGTCAAGAAAACCCGGGATGTTCACGCCCACCGGGCATCCGGTCACGCATTTGGCGTCCTTGCAGCGGAGGCAGCGCTCAGCCTCCAAACGGGCCACCTCAAGGGCCAGACCGCAGTTGACCTCCTGGAAGTTGTGGGCTCGAACTTCCGCGGGCTGTTCCGGCATAGACTGCCGGGGAATCTTCATTCGTTCGGCAGGAGTCATGGTAGTTGCCATCAGTCTCAAGCAAGGAACACTCCACCAGGGACCATGGCGAGCTATCAGCCGCCCTCGTCGGTGCTCGTGAAATGGTCCGCCATCTGCCCTCTCAGGACTTCAACGCCTTCTCCGCCTCGGCCAGATTGCATCGGTGGTCTTTCGCCTCGCCTCGAAGCCGCTCCCACAGAGCCTTCTCATGGCCTCGATATGCGGTCAGCCGATCAGCCAGCTCCCCGAAATCAACCTGGTGAGCGTCGAACTCGGGCCCGTCGACACAAGCGAATTTCATCTGCCCGCCAACCATCACCCGGCACCCGCCGCACATCCCCGTCCCATCCACCATGATAGGATTGAGCGACGCGATCGTCCGGATCTTCTTCTCCCGGGTGACGTTGGCGACGGCCCTCATCATCGGGACCGGGCCGGCGGTCAACACCGCGTCGACCGGGTCCGCCGGATCATCGATCAGCTCTCCCAGCTTTACCGTCACGAATCCGTGGAAACCGTGGCTGCCATCGTCGGTACAGGGATAGACCGCATCGCAGATCGCCCGAAGTGCATCTTCCATGATAACGTAGGGCTTGCTCCGTCCGCCAATCACCGCGGATACGCGGTTGCCGTGAGCCTTCAAGCCGGCGGCCTGCGGGTAGATTACCGCCGTGCCCACCCCCCCGCCGACCAGAACGACATGGCCGAAACGCTCGATCTCCGTGGGCCGTCCCAGCGGTCCAACGACGTCCAGGACCGCCTCCCCGGCCTCCAGCGAACACAGCCGCTCAGTGGTCGCACCCACCACCTGAACCACGAGGGTGATCGTTCCCGCTTCACGATCGGAGTCGGCAATCGTCAACGGGATCCGCTCCCCGTTCTCGACCACCCGGACAATGACGAAATGACCCGGCCTGTGACGGGCTGACACCCGCGGAGCTTCCACCTTCAGCCAACGTACGCTGGGAGCGAGCCATCGTGCTTCACAGATGGGGAACATCCAAACGCCAACCGGGGCAGGTTCAGTGAGTAGGCCGGACAGCTACACCTCAGTGCGCACACCAAGACCCCGTCCGCAGATGCCCCGCTGACCCAAGCAAGGGCTATCCATGGCCTTGAAGACCCTGCGCCCCGGAGAGGCGCCTTCCGGCCACAAACCGCCCACATTCTAGCCCGACCACGCCACGGACGCAAGCACCGCCTGCCGGCCTTTCGCCCGCTGGTCCGCTCGAATATGATCCCCGGCACGGAAGCCCGGCTTCTCACAAGGATGTCACAGAGATGAGTCAAACAAGTCCCATCGCGACAGTCAACCAATTGGGCAGGCATGAGGGCCGAACCGCCACCCTGGCGGGCTGGGTCTACAACGTCCGGGTGACAAGCAAGGTCGTGTTCCTCGTCGTTCGCGACGGGAGCGGACTCTGTCAATGCGTCATTGGAAAAGACGCCGCCCCCCCCGAGGTCTTCGACCGCGCCGCACGCCTGACCCAGGAGTCGAGCCTGCGAGTGACCGGCCAGGTCCAACGCGAAGAACGGGCCCCGGGCGGCTACGAGCTCCACGTATCCGATATCGAGGTCGTCCACGCCACCGTCGACTACCCGATCACGCCCAAGGCTCACGGCCCCGAGTTCCTGTTCAAGCACCGCCACCTGTGGTTCCGCTCGCGCCGGCCGACGGCGATCATGAGGATCCGCCACACAGTAATCGACGCCATACGGCGATTCTTCAACGACCACGGCTTCATGCTCGTGGACACGCCGATCTTCGCGCCATCGGCCGGCGAAGGTGCCCAAACACTCTTCGCGGTCGACTATTTCGGCGAGCCGATGTACCTCGCCCAGACTGGCCAGCTCTACCTGGAAAGCGCCGCTCTGGCCTACGGCAAGGTGTACTGCTTCGGACCGACCTTCCGGGCGGAGAAATCCAAGACCCGCCGACACCTGACCGAATTCTGGATGGTCGAACCGGAAATCGCCTGGGCCCGGCTCGAAGAACTGCTCGAAGTGGCCGAGGACTTCATTGTCGCCATCGTCCAGCGTGTGCTTCACGACAACCGGCCGGACCTGGAGTTCCTCGGCCGCGACGTCGCCGGCCTGGAGCGCATCGTCAAGCCGTTCTACCGCCTCACCTACAGCCAGGCGGCCGACATCCTCCGCGGGCCCAAGGCCAGGGAGCTGCTCAACGGGGACCTCGCCGCCGGTCAGGCCCGCATCACCGAGCTGCACAAGTCGGTCGAAGACAAGGAGAACGAACGCACCGGCCCCGGCATCAAGAAGCACCGCCAGGAAACGCTGGCTCAGGAGATCCTGGCACAACGGGAGGAGCTGGCCGAACTGGAAGAGCAGGTCAAGAACATCCCCCATCACATGGAACTGGCAGCCAACTTCGAGTGGGGCAAGGACCTGGGCGGCAGCGATGAGACCATCATCTCCCGCCTGCACGATCGACCCGTCTTCGTGACCCACTACCCGCGGGAGTGCAAGGCGTTCTACATGAAACGCGACCACGAGGATCCGCGCGTGGTGCGCAACTTTGACCTCCTCGCCCCCGACGGCTACGGCGAGATCATCGGCGGCTCCCAGCGCGAGGATGAGCTGGACGCCCTGCTCGCCCGTATGGCCGAGGAAAAGATGGCCACCGAGCCCTACGAGTGGTACCTGGATCTACGACGCTATGGCAGCGTGCCGCACGGCGGCTTCGGCCTGGGCGTTGAACGCACGGTGGCCTGGATCTGTGGTCTCAAGCACATCCGCGAGACGATCGCGTTCCCGCGCCTCATGGGACGAGTCTACCCCTGACCGCGCCGCGGTGGCGAGGATCTCCCGATGAAGATCGAAGCGGTCGATTTCTTCTACCTGTCCATGCCCGAGATCCTGGACATCGGCGACGGCAGCCAGGACGCCCTGCTGGTCCGACTGCGGGCCGGGGGCTTCGAAGGCTGGGGAGAATGCGAGGCGGCGCCCCTGGTCTCGATCGCCAGCTGGATCTGCCCCATGTCTCACAGCGCGTGCAAGCCGGTGTGCGATTCGGTGCTCGGTCAGCGGTTGGAAAGCACCGCCGACATCCCGCGTATCGGCGAGCGAGTCAGGCGGAGCAGCTTCGATCTGCTCCAGGCGGACCACACCCTGTCGGGCATCGATATCGCCATGTGGGATCTGCTGGGCAAGAAGACCGGCCGGCCGGTCTACGAGCTGCTGGGCTATCCTCGCGCCTATCCGAAAACACCTTACGCCTCCGCTCTGTTCGGCGACGACGCCCAGGCCACGCTGAACAAGGCCCGAGAGTACGCCGCCCGAGGCTATGCCGCAGTCAAGTTCGGCTGGGGGCCGTTCGGAACCGGCAACCTGAGGGACGACGAGGATCAACTCCATGCGGCCAGGGAGGGGCTCGGACCGGATCGCATCTTGCTGGTGGACGCTGGCACGGTCTGGATCGATCGAGTCGACGAGGCCCTGCGGCGGCTCCCGGCCCTGCGTGAATGCCGGGCCACCTGGCTCGAGGAGCCCTTTGTCTCCGGGGCGCTGGACGCCTACGCACGCCTTGCCCGCCAGAGCGATCCGGTGCGCCTTGCGGGCGGCGAAGGAGCCCACAACGACTACATGGCCAAGAACATGCTGGACCTGGCCGGCCTGGGCTTCATCCAGATCGATACCGGCCGGATCGGTGGAATTACCCCGGCCAAGCAGGTGGCCGACTACGCCGATGCCCGCGGCGTGGTGTTCGTGAACCACACCTTCACGACCCATCTGGCCCTGTGCGCTTCTCTGCAGCCCTTCGCCGGGCTCGAGAGACATCAGCTCTGCGAGTACCCCGTCGAGCCCAAACCTCTGGGGCGCGAACTCACCGCCGCCACCCTGTTGCCGGACCACAATGGCCAGATTCACCTTCCCCAGAGCCCAGGTCTGGGCATCGCCCCGGACCCCGGGGCCATCCGCCGGTACCTGGTGGACGTCGAGATCCGAGCCAAGGGTCAAGTCCTCTATCGCACCCCCGAAGTGTAGGCCGGCAATCCCGGCTCGATCCGATCGCAGGAAGAGACTGTCCCGCCGATCGAGGGCGAATGCCGACCTGGCTGGGTGAGAACGCGGGGTTCTATCGGACCTTAGAGGCAATCTCACCAAGTCCCGACAAATGCCGAAGATGAAACGTATATTACCCATGTTGACTGGTCCGCAAGGACGGACCGGCGGTGAATTGACGCCGCCGACCCGAGGGGACTGAAAGGCCAGAGTCAGGTAGAACGCGATGGCCGAGGCGACAGTGGACATGCATGTGATCTCCGTGCCAGTGGACGATGGTCAGATTACGCGTGCGCTCACTGATGTGGACGCGAAGCTGGCCGTCTGGACGGAAGCGATGCTCGACGCCCAGCGGTTGCTGGCCTCGCTCACGGTCCGGGCGCTCGCCCCGGCCACCGTTGCCGAGGATGAGCCCGCAGGTCAAGCGCCGGCGACTCCCGAGTTGCCGACCACGGCCAGCCCTGGGACGCAAGCCGAGGTTCCCGCTGAGACGAAGTCATCCCCGGAGGGGCTTTCGGCCAGGAAACAGGCCGCTGTCGAGCCGTCAGCCAACCAGCCGGACGTCAAGTCGCAACCGGGTGAATCCACCGTTTGTCGGCTGGCGTCCCCCGAGGTCGTCAAGCCGAACGTCGCGCCGGTGAAGTTCACCGGCACGGTCAACGTGGAAGTCAAACCGCCGCCGCCAGCGCCGCCTCCCAGTGAAGACGAGCAGTTGCTGGCATCGCTGGATCCGGAAACGGCCAAGGCGATCAAGGTGATGCGGCGGCTCGCACCCAGCAAGAAGAGCGTGAAGGAGTTGCTGGCCGAGTACCAGGCCAACAAGGCAAGCGCCAAGGCACCGGCACCGGAGAGGAAATCGTGGTTCTCGAGGGGTAGGTGAGGCAAATGAGTCAGAAGAAGACGGAATCCGTGTCAGTCCAGGAAGTGCCGGCCGCGAGGGTGGATATCGAGCACATCCAGTCGCTTGGGCAGGAAGTGGTCTCGGCGATGCAGTCGATGCGCGAGCTGCTGAGCGCCAGGGCGGATGCCCTGGAGTCCTGCCGGTCGGCGCTCGAGGAGTACCGCGAGAAGCTCATCGCCGAGCGGGACTCGCTCAGCCAGCAGGAAACCACCCTCTGCGAGCAGTTCGAATCGCGGCAGCAGAAACTCGAACTGAACGAGCAGGAACTGACCGCCCGTCAGGCGGCGCTGGCCAAGCAGGAGACCGAGCTGCAAGCCGCTCGCGAGACGCTGGAACGCGAACTGGCCGCGGTCGAGCAGGAGCGGACCCGACTCAAGACCGACCAGGAAGCCGTCGCCAAGGCCGCCAGCCAGCTCGAATGCGAGCGATCGGAGTGGGAATCCAAGAGGGGAACGTTGTCCGCCAGCGAAGCCCAGCTGGAGGAGGAGCGAGGCGAAGTGGCCGCCCTGCAGGCCTCGCTGGAAGCCCAAAGAAAGGCGCTGGCTCAGGACGAGGAATCGCTGCGCAAGCGGCAGGCCTCGCTCGAGGAGCTCACTGCGACGCTGAACGAACGCGAGGCGTTCCTTTCCAAGCAGCATGAGGAGCTGAGCCAGATCCGCAAGGACTGGGACACCCGGATGCAGGAGCTCAACGCTGCCCAGGAAAGCCTGGCGGCTCTGCAGCGTGATCTTCAGGGCGAGTTGTCCAAGGTCACCGAGCAGAAGAACGATCTGCTGCCTCGCTACGGGCTGACCGAGACAGGCGGAGGCTCTCCGGCGCAGGCCGACCACGGCCTGCCGGGCGTGCCGACCGAGGAGCAGAAAGCCCAGTCGGCCCTGGAACGATTCCAGAAACTCTGCAGGGATGCCAAGCGACGGGCAATCGGGGTGTGAGGATGCGGAGAACCGGGAAGTGACCCGAGGGAAATGACCATGGCCCTGAGACTATTCAGCCGTAGACAGCCGGACCCCGCCGCCCAGCGGGCACGAACCGTCGCCAAGAGGGCGGCCCGGAAACCCGAACCCTACGAACCGGCCGAGCCGCTGGTTCTGGAGAAGGACCCGCTTCAGCGGCACATCCAGCTGGAGCGTTACGGCCACGTTGTGCGAAACCGTCAGCAGTGGGTCGACCACCCGCTGATCGAGTCGGCATTCCAGGCCGCGATCGAGGAGATCGATGCCCACTTCGCCCTCGTTCCGGAGGGTTTTGTATCCCTGAGCCAGACCATCGTGGACGCCCCGGGTCTGCCCGAACTGGACATCGAGACCGATGCGTTTCTCCTGGGCCGGACTTGCGTCACGAACGGGCAGTTCCAGAAGTTTCTGGACAACGGCGGGTATGAGGATCTCGATCTGTGGCCCCAGGACATCTGGCCGCACCTGATCGATCTGAAGGACCAGACCGGGCATACGGGTCCGCGTTTCTGGCGGGAAGGCCGACACAACAAGCTGATCAGCGATCACCCTGTCGTGGGGGTGTCCTACTACGAGGCCGCGGCTTACGCGAAATGGGCCGGTTACCGTCTGCCCACGGGGGCGGAATGGCAGATGGCCGCCAGCTGGCGGATCCGCAGTTCCGCTCACGTACTCCGCCGGTATCCGTGGGGCGATGCCCTGGACATCAGCCGGTGCAACATCTGGGCCTCGAACATCGGGCACACCGTCCCGGTGACCGAATACGAGTCCGGCGCCGCCCCCAACGGCGTGCACCAGCTCATCGGCAACGTGTGGGAGTGGACTTCCTTCGACTTCACCGCGATCGACGAACTCGCCAGGACGGTGGTCGGAGACATGCTTCTCAAGGAGGTTCGCGGCGGAGCATTTGACACCTACTTCCCGGCCCAGGCCGCCAGCACTTTCCGGACCGGCCTGGCCAGTCTGACCCGAGCCCATAACGTCGGCTTCCGCTGCGTGCTGGATCTCACCCCGAGCGACGCCGCCGACGCCGAAAGGAGACCGGAATGACGACCTACGCCGAAGCGGCGGTCGAGAACAGCTGCCTGATCTGCGGGGCCCGAAACCTCGTGGGGGCCATGGTGTGCTGCGACTGCCAGGCTCCGCTGGCCATCGTCCACGACGTGGCCGCTCAGGAACGTGATCCGCAGATTGTCACCATTCTCGGCGAGAGCAACGTCGGAAAGACGGTGTACCTTGGGTTCCTCCTGGACATGCTCACCCAGCGGGCCGCGGACTACGAGGCCATTCCCAAAGGCGCCTACTCTGTGGACCTGCAGCAGAATGTCATCAGCCACATGGCCCGGCGGACCTTTCCGCCCAAGACCGCGATGGAAGCCAACAGCTGGTATTGGGCGTACTACCAGATCTACCAGCGGAAGCCGGCCCCCAAGTGGATTGACTTGCTGATGCCGGACATGGCCGGCGAGTCCCTGGCGGCCGAGGTTTCGACGCCCAACACCTTCAAGGTCATCCGCAGCCTGCTCAAGCTGTCGGCAGGCACGCTCCTCCTGGTGGACGCGGCTATGGCCGCCAACGGCTCGACGCAGCCTGACTTCTTCGCGGTCAAGATGCTCAGCTACATCGACTCGATGCACCAGGCCAAGCGCGATGAGCGGGTGCAGACCCCCACCGCGATCGTGCTGTGCAAAGCGGATCACTGTCCGGAGTGTTTTGATCACCCGCGGCGATTCGCCCAGGCCAACCTGAATCGGCTCTGGAACCTGTGCGAGAACCGGTTCTCGAACGTCGAGTTCTTTGCCACCAGCGTGGTCGGTTCGCTGGGTTACGCGACTGCTCCCGGCGAGGACTACGTCACGCCGATCCCGTTGCACACTGCCCTTCAGGGTGTACTGGAGCCGTTTCAATGGGTGACCGACCAGTTGTAGTTGCCGAGCCGCCGCCGCTTCCCGGTCCCGCGGCCAGCCATGCGGTCCAGGCCGAGCCGGCACCGGCCGGCGGAGTTGCCGATCGGCCGCTTCGGGACGTAATCCAGTGCGACCAGGCGGTGTTCACCTCGGTTCACTCGCAGATGGGTGAGGGATACCGGCTGATCGCGATCAGTCCGGGGTTGCGGCCTGACGAGAAGGTCGAGATCACCCAGCGATCGCCTTCTCATGACAGTCTCTGCGATTCCGGTCCCCACGCTGTGGGCATGCTGGCTTACGCGATGGCCAGTGGGCGGTACTGCGTGGCTTACTGCAGTCATGCCGGGCGGGAGCATACTGCTCGGGGCGGCCAGCGGGTCTATACCCACATGGTTCTGTTGACGCCGGCGGACTTTACCGCTTTCCAGAACAATCCGGTGCGTATTCACGCCCTGCTGGCCGATCTCGTCTCCCGGCAAGGGCCGATGCTCAAGGTCGTTCCCCGCGTGGAGCGACTCGGCCTTCCGGTCATGAAGCCGAGTTGGGGCAAGGGCTGCGGGGGTTTTCGCCCGCCCGCCTCGCAGGCGGAGGCGGAGTGGATCTGGAGCATGGCGGACGCTCTTCAGTCCGGGCGGCGGCTGGTTCTGGCGGGCGTGCGGGAGCCGTTGCGTCTGCTTGAGTGGGCGGTCCTGTGTCTGAAGCTTCGTGTTCGCCGGGGGATGGACGTATCGGCGGGCCTCAAGTACGCCCCTGGCCGAAGGATGCAGCTTGTTCTGCTCCCGAAGGAGGATGCCCAGACCCAGCGTCTGATTGCCGGTCAGGACGTTGAGTTGCGTCGGGTGGGTCAGCCGGCCCCGCCTCCTCTGCCGGGGTTCCTGCCGTGGGCGAACCTGCTGCGGGCCTGGTATGCCCAGCGCGAGGTTATCGGCCCCAGGTGATTCTCGGGCATCTTGGCATGTCCTGACCTTATCAGGTGCTTTCCACTGACCGATAGAAGCGATGGAGTCACCGTCTGTGTTCACCCATGGCCGTGGGTGGGGCGACTTGGGCCTCCGGGTTGACGGTCCACGGAAGGGCCGGTCTGGTGAAGCGAGGATCGCATGAGCAAGCGGGAGCAATATCGGCTGGGCATGTCCGCGTACAATGCCGGCCGGTACGAGAAGGCCATTGAGCTGTTGACGCCGTTGGTGACGATGAACAGCAGCCCCCAGGGTCTGTTGTCCCGTTTCTACCTGGGCCAAGCTCACTACCACCTGGGCGTGCGTCTGTTCGAGACGCAGAAGTACCAGGATGCCACCAACCACTTCCAGAATGCCGCAGGCGTCAACTCCAATGGCGGCGGGATCGCGAGGTTCCTGGTGAACTGCTATGTCGCCGACGGGCGTTACGACATGGCGGTTCGTGAACTCGAGTCGATGCTGGGGCAGGATCCGGGGAATGCCGGGTTGCGGATTCGGCTGGCCCTTGCCCAGTACAAGCAGGGCAGTCCGCTGGCGGCCCTGAGCACGATTCGGGAGGGCATTGCCCGGCAGCCGGACCATGCGGAGCTTCAGTACCAGCTGGGGATCATGCTTGCCGGGGAAGACGAGTTTGCGGAAGCCGAACGGTGCTTTGAGATGACCATTGCCTGCGAGCCGACTCACGCCGGGGCGTACGAGCGTCTGGCTCAGATCTGCGCGGTGACCGGCCGGTCTGACCGGGCCCTGGAGTACCTCGAGCAGGCTCACGCGTTGGATCCGTGGAATGCCCGCATTGCCTTCCAGCTGAGCGTGCTGGGGCAAGGTGAGGTTATCGGTGGTCGTCGAGAGCGGATCGCCTGGCGGCTGCCCACCGCTCCGGGGGCTGCGGAGCCAGGCGAGATCGACCGGCTGAGCGAGTTGCTGGCGAGTGAGCCGGACTTCGTCTCCGCGTTTCTGGCCTTACCGGAGAGCGAGGTTGACGAGGAGGTCTTTTCGACGCTGGCGGCGACGCTGGAGCGGGCCCTGGAGAACCATCCGGAATACGCTGACCTCCATTTCCACTGCGGGGCGGTGTACCGGCGGCTTGGTCGCCGGGTGGACGCCATCGAGCACACCGAGCAGGCGGTCGAGATCAATCCCGGGTACGTCAACGCCCTCATCCAGCTCGCGGAGCTTTACAGCCAGACCGACCAATGGGCGATGGGCATCGAGCGGCTCGAGCAGGCGATCGAGAAGGGAGCGGACTATCCGGACGTCCACTGCCTGATCGGGCGGCTGTACCAGACCGGCGGCCAGACGGGGCGAGCCCGGCTGGCGTTTGAGCGCGCGTTGAGTCTGAATCAGAACTATCGAACGGCCAAGGAAGCACTTGCCTCGCTGCCTGCGTAAAGGGGGAAGAATGTCCTACTTGGTGGAAACTCTGGGTCGGGGCTGGATCAGCCGGCTTTCGGACGCCTTCCAGGAACAGATGCAGCAGACCGAGGTGCGGGACTTGGAGACCCTGAACCGTCTGGTGGCGGCGGAACCGGGCCGAGCGGACCTGCATCGCGAGCTGGGATTTCACTACCTCCAGACCGGCGATCTGGGCCGAGCCCGGGACGCGTTTCTCGATGCCGCCCGGCTGGACCCCACATCGACGCTGGCCCGGATCGCGGCGGCCTGCTGTCTCGAGTCGATCGGGCTGCTGACCGAGGCCTACGAGCAGCTGGGCGTCGCGGTCGCCCTGGACGGCAAGGACCCGGCGATCCAGTTTGCCCTTGGGTATTGTGCCGAGCGGCTGGGTCAAACCGGCCAGGCCGAGAGCCACTATAAAGAATCTTTGAGAACCTGCCCAGGCCTGCGGAACGCGCGCGAGCGGCTGGCCGCGATTCACTTGCGGCAGAATCGCATGGATGATGCCATCGATCAATACGAGGAGCTCCTCACCGACGATCCCGGCGACGTCGATCTGCACCTGACGCTGGCCAATTTGTACCTGCGGAACCAGGACCCCGACGCGGCCATTCAGGCTTTCGAGAACGCCCTGACCATTGAGCCGGACAACTGGCAAGCCCGCACCGACCTGGCGGACACGTACGAGCAAGCCGGCCTGCTCCGCGAGGCCATCGAGCAGCTTCACGTGCAGATTCACAAGCACCCGGAGGCGCCGGACCAGTACCTGAAGCTAGGCGATCTTTACACGCGGGTGGGCAACGATCAGGCGGCCCTGCAGTACTACATGAAGGCGATCCAGCTTCACCCGGGGTATCTCGAGGCGATGGTCAAGATCGGCACGCACTATCTGCGGGCTGGCCAGTACGTAGAGTCGGCCACCTGGTTTGCGCGAGCCATTGAGATCAATGATCGGCTGCTCACCGCCTATGTTGGTTTGGGGGTCGCCCAGTTCGAGGCGGGGCGTGAGTCGGAAGCCCTGGCGAGCATTGATCTGGCGTCGAGCATTGAGCCGAACAGCACGCTGCTCTACACCGAAATTGCCCGGATCCAGCTCAAGTGTGGGGTTCAGCAGGAAGCCGGCCGGCACCTGGAGACCGCCCCGCCGGACGTGGCCGGAGCCACCGACGATCGGCTGGACGATCTGGTTGACCAGCAGATTGAACGGCACCGTCAGGCGGCGGAGGTCCACCCGAACCACCCGGACGTGCACTACCGGCTGGGCCTGTTGCTTCGTCATCGTGGCTGGATCGACGAGGCCATCATCCACTTCCAGCATGCGGTGGAGATCAATCCGTCCTATGCGAAGGCGCTGATCAAGCTGGGCTTGGCCCTGCACGAGACGGGTCGCACCGATGATGCGATCGAGACGCTGCAGCAGGCTCTGGAGTTCAATCCGCAATACGTGGACCTGCACTATCGGCTGGGGACGCTGTTTGCCGGCCGTCAGCAATTCGATCTGGCGGTGGAGCATTTCACTCACGCGGTGAACGGCAATCCGCGGAGTCTCGATTTTCGCGAGAACCTGGCCATCGCCCTGGAGAACATGGGCATGATTGACCGGGCGAAGGCGATGTGGCACCGCATCTGTGAGCAGGCCCCGGAAAGCGAGAACGCGGCCCGAGCACGAACGGCCCTGAGTCAGCACTGATCTCCATCCTGAGGAATGGCATTCGGTCGGACCCGAAACGGGCGACGGGGGCGTTTTGGAGGGTGTCGTTCGCCCTGGGAACGTTTCTTTGGGGCCGGAGTGGCGGTCGAGTGGGGCAGGCGTTCTCCAGCCGAACGAAGCCATTGGCTGGGCGCAGGAACCGCGTTTTTGGTGCCGCCAGGGGGGGTTCTGCCCTCGATTCCTAGAGACCTCAAGCGCCAAACGAAGCCAATTGAACGATCGGCGGTCGGCGATCAGCGGTCGGCGGTCAGCGGTCGGCGGTCAGCTGGCAGCCAGCTGTTGGCCGGAGAGGTGGGCGGGAGAAGCTATCGGGATTTCAAAGAGCTGGGAGGCGGACCGCGAGGATCGTCCTCTATGCTCATATCACTTGTCCCGTCCCGGGCCGGGAGAAGCAGTCAGCGGTCGGCAAGAGGAAACGGATGGGACCCCTAGGCGAAAAGACGCGGGGAGCGGAATGTGCACAGATAGGGGCGGTATGTGGCCTAAAAATCATCCTGACACCTTTTCTGTTGGGTAGGCAGAGGGATGGGTTTGTGTTATGATAACTGTTGATGACCACAGTACTTGTCATCCTTGGTGGGCTGGTCTCCTGGTGGTGCGTAGTATTCGTCAGGGCGTGGCAGGGTCAGAGGAGTGAGGAGCGACGTGGCTCGGGGGCCGGGGAGGCAGGGAGTCGAGCTTCGGCCTCGCGGGCAGCGTCGGCGGCAGTTGTGAAACACCCGGCTCATGTGCGAGCCGGTTCGCAGGGTACGAAGACCGGTGGTGCCCGAGGCGCGGGTGGAGCAGGATCGGCCATGGAGCAGGCGCGAGAGATCATCGATCAGGTCTGTGTGTTCCTGAACGAGGACGGGGTGCGGTACCACGTTCGCAGCGACTCGCCGGCCATTGACACGAGTTTCCGTGGCGAGAGTGGTGTTTTCCCGGTCATCATTGCTGCTCGACAAGATCCGGCCATCCTGGCCGTCATGGTGGGCGTGCCGGTGGTCACGCCGGAGCCTCGACGGGGCCAGATGGCGGAGGCGGTCGCAAGAGCCAACCACGGTCTGACGCTGGGCTGCTTTGACTTTGACATGTCTACTGGCGACATGTACTTTCGGGCGGCCATTCCGCTGGGCGACGGTGGGCTCGCCCACCGTCAATTTCGGGACCTGCTGGGCGCATCGATCGCGACGGCAGGCAAGTATCACCGGGCGTTCTGTCGACTCTTGTTCGGTGACGATCTATCTCCGGCCGAGGTCATCGCTGAAATTGAGATGGCCGACGGTTAGAATCCCCCTTGATGAGAGTCGTCTACCTGACCGCCGGTGCCGCGGGGATGTACTGCGGCAGCTGCATGCGTGACAACACGCTGGTGGCGGCCCTGCGGGCTCAGGGGCGGGACATACTGCTTGTACCGTTGTACACGCCGATTCGCACGGACGAGCCGGACGTGAGTGAGTCGTGTGTACTATACGGTGCGGTCAATGTCTATCTGCAGCATCGTTCGCCGGTTTTTCGCCGCCTGCCACGATTGATGGATCGGCTTCTTGATTCGCCGTGGCTGCTGAAGAGGGTTGGGCGAGGCGGGCCTCGCGGGGAGATGGAGGATCTGGGGCGGCTGACGGTGTCGAGTCTCGAGGGCGAGGAGGGGTCTGCGGGCAAGGAAGTCCGCAAGCTGATCGCCTGGCTGGGTGAGGTACGACCGGACGTCGTGAATATCCCGAACGCCCTGTTTGTTCAGGTTGCGCGTCCGATTCGCGAGGCGTTAGGGATACCGACGGTGTGCACACTGACTGGCGAGGACATCTTCATCGACCGGCTGACGGAGCCGTGGCGGAGCCGGACGGTGGAGTTGATTCGCCGCGAGGGTGGACATGTAGCCGGTTTTGTGTCGGTCAGCGATTACTATGCGGGATACTGCCGGGAGCGGTTCGCTATTCCGGCTGATCGCATGCACGTGGTGCGTTTGGGCGTGCATGTTGACGGTGACGGCCCGCGTTCGGACCCGGCGGGCGAGGTGTTCACGGTTGGCTACATGGCCCGCATCTGCGAAGACAAGGGGCTGCACCTTGTGGCGGCGGCAATGGCCGAACTGCTTCGAGCCGGGCGGAATGTTCGACTCTTAGCTGCGGGGTATCTTGGAGAGCGGGATCGGCCGTACCTGGAGCGAGTCCGTTGCGATCTGGCGGCAGGTGGAGTGGCCGGCGCGTTCGCGTATCTGGGCGAGGTGGACCGTGTCGGCAAGCAGGGGCTGCTGCGGAGCTGCGATGCGTTCTGCGTTCCGGCCGTCTATCGTGAGCCGAAGGGCATCTACGTTCTCGAGGCTCTCGCCGAGGGTGTGCCTGTGGTTCTGCCGCGACACGGGGCGTTTCCCGAACTGGTGGAGCGAACCGGCGGTGGTGTGCTCGTTGAGCCGAACGATCCACACGCCGTTGCCGAAGGGCTAGCCGGGCTCATGGATGACGCGGGGCTGCGTCGTCGGCTAGGCGAGCAGGGACGCGCAGCTGTGTTGCGGTCGTTCACCGACGAGATCATGGCCAAGGAGACGTGGGCTTTGTATGAACGCATTCACTCCGAATCGCGTCGCTGAGGCGGTGCCGAATCTGTGCGCCGAGTCGCTGGGCAAGGCCTATCCAAGTGGTTGCGGGCCGCTGGTTGTGCTTCGCGACGTCAGTCTCGGCCTCAGGGCGGGCGAGTCCATCGCGATCATGGGGCCGTCCGGTTCCGGGAAGAGCACGCTATTGCACATTCTGGGCACACTGGAGCCGCCGAGCAGCGGACGCGTGACTCTGGCGGGCTGCGATCCGTTCTCGCTGCCGGCCGACGAGTTGGCGGCGTTTCGCAATCGGAGCGTCGGCTTCATATTTCAGGATCATCATCTGCTGCCGCAATGCACGGTGCTGGAAAACGTGTTGATACCGACACTGGCGGGCGCGGCCCGGGACGATGTCACGACTCGGGCCCGGCAGCTGCTGGACCGACTGGGTCTTGCCGAGCGACTGGATCATCTGCCGGCCGAGCTATCCGGCGGCGAGCGGCAGCGGGTAGCGATCGCCCGAGCGATGATCAATCGTCCGCTGTTGCTGCTGGCGGACGAACCGACCGGCAATCTGGATCGTCACTCGGCCGACGCCGTCGGCGTCTTGTTGCACGAGCTGTACAGGGAGGAGAGCGCCATGCTGGTGGTGGTGACGCACAGTCCTGTCCTCGCCGAGCGGTTTGGCCGGCGGTACGAGCTGTCGGAGCACGTATTGCGGGAGGTATAGAGGACGTCGCCGGGGTTTGAATGACCTGTTGGTCGCGACGCTGAAGGTGCCGACTTGAATCTCTCCACTCTCCGTTGTCGATCTCTGGAGCACCATTGGCGGGCCCATCTGGCCACGGTGCTGGCCTGCGCGGCGGCCACGGCGGTGATCACCGGCGCCCTGCTGGTTGGCGACTCGATGCGTGGAAGCCTAGCGGACCTGGCTGTTGGACGGCTGGGGCGGGTGGAGATGGCGTTGGTCAGCCCGCACTTCCTGCGAACCGCGACCGTAGATGCCTTCCGGGCGGACCCGGACATGCGGCACAGGGAGATCACCGTCGCCGAGGCCATTCTGTTGAGAGGCAATGTAGCCCACGCGGACACCGGTGCTCGGGTCAACCAGACACAGATTGCGGGAATCGATGATCGGTTCTGGGCGATGGCCACCCACCCCGTGCCGAGGGGCCGGGCTTCTTCGGCCGATCGCTCCGTGGTTCTCAACGAATCGCTGGCGGGCGATCTTGGCGCGAAGATCGGTGACGAGGTTTTGATCCGGGTGGCCAAGCAGGATGGCATACCTGTTGAGACGCTTCTTGGGCGACGAGACAGCCGACCGGTCACGCTGCGTCTTGCAGTTGGAGGCGTCATCCCGGACGATGGTTTGGGAGGGTTCAGTCTTCATCGCACGCAGTATCATCCGCGTACCGCCTTTGTTCCCCTATCCGTGCTCCAGCGGGCACTCAGACGTCCCGATCAGGTCAACACCATTCTGGTCTCCCGCCACCCGGGTGGAGCCGAGATTGCCCCGTGGCTGGGGGCTCTGCGGCTCCTCTATTCCGACTCGCCCAGCAATGCCACGCGAACACGGGCTCTGCAGGTTGTCTACCAGGGCGTGCTCTCTCGTTTCGCCACCCTGCAGGACCTGGGACTGAGTCTCCGCCAGGATCAGGAGGGCCAGGCCATTGTTGCGGAGAGTGCTGCTCTGATGGTGTCTCCGACCTTGTTGACGGAGCTTGGGGAGGCCTCCGCCCGGACCCGGTGTTCCACCCTGCCGGTCTTCAGTTACCTGGCCAACACAATCGCTGTCGAGCAACGGGTCTCGACGCAACCGGGGTGGTTGACCACCTCTGCTCCTTCTCCAGTCGAGGTTCCCTACTCGACTATCGCGGCCGTCGGACTGGGCGGGCCGTCCGGACGGTTCATTTTGACGACCGGCGAGACCCTCGACACGCTCAAAGACGACGAGATCCTGTTGAACGAATGGACAGCGGCTCAACTCGGCGTCGAATCCGGCGACCGCATCGCGCTCAGCTATCACCTGATCGGCGAGTTTGGGCAGCTACGAACCGAGACGGCGGTTTTTCGGCTTCGCGGCATGGTGAGGATGCAGGGGCTGGCCGGCAGTCGCGCCCTGACGCCGGTGTACGAAGGCTTGACTGACGCCAAGCGACTGTCCGACTGGGCCCCCCCCTTTCCGATCGATCTGAAGCGCATTCGGCCGGTGGACGAGAAGTACTGGGATGACCACGGGCCGACGCCGAAGGCGTTCCTGCCAATGACGGCCGGACTAAGGCTTTGGGGCAAGGAATACGAGCGATTTGGCACTGCCACATCGCTGCGCATCTACCCGCCGTCGGGTGTGAGCCTCGACGCTGCGACCAGCGAGCTGGAGAAGGCGTTGCAGTTACCCGGCGTATTGGACGCAGCCGGTTTGCGTTTCGAGCCGGTGCGGGCCAACGCTCTGGCGGCCGCCAAGGGCAATACCGACTTCGCCATGCTGTTCCTGAGTCTCAGCTTTCTGATCGTGTTCTCGGCTGCCCTGCTCATTGCGCTGATGTTCCGGCTGGGGCTCGATCGGCGGAGCGGTGAGCTTGGCCTGCTGCTGGCCCTGGGTTTCCGGCCGCAGACGGTTCGGAAGCTCCTGCTCGGAGAAGGGCTGGCACTGGCGGGCATCGGCTGCCTGTTCGGGTTGGCGGCCGGTGTCGGCTATGCGGGGCTCATGCTGGCCGGGCTTCGTTCGTGGTGGTCGGCGGCGGTCCATGCCCCGTTTCTTCGGTTGCATGTCGGGAGTCTGAGTCTGCTGATTGGATTGAGTGCGGGCATGGTGGTCGCGTGGGTCTCGATTCGCTGGTCGTTGCGGGGTTTCAGCCGGGCCTCGGCTCGCTCGCTGCTGGCGGGCGAGGTGTTGTGGGGGTCCCAGGCCGCGAGACTCGGCTCTGGGCGATCGCTCTCTGTGGTTGTGCTGATCGCGTTAGCGGCCGGTCTGGTCGTGACCCTGGCAGGCGCGATGGTCCTACCGCAGACGATCGCGTTCTTCGTTGCCGGCATTGTGATGCTGACCGCCTGCCTGGCGGGCATGAACGCGTGGATCCGGGCCGGCAGGCGTGGGGTGATCGGTCCCGGTCCGCTGGCGGCGCCAAAGCTGGGCATCCGCAACGCGACTCGTCATCGTCGCCGCAGCCTGATGACGACCGCGTTAATCGCAGCGGCCGCTTTCAACATCGTGGCTGTTGGAGCCAGTCACCGGAAGCCGGGCCCGCAGGACCGGGCCAAGGACGGCGGGACAGGGGGGTTCGCGCTCATGGCGGAGTCGACCATGCCCCTGCTGCCCGATCTGAATGCGCCCGCCGGTCGATCGGCGCTGAATGTCACGCCGACGACGCAGCAGCAGATGGCTGAAAGCGAGGTCATGCCCTTTCGTGTTCGTCCCGGCGACGACGCCAGTTGCCTGAATCTCTATAGCAGCCGTTCTCCGCGGATTTTCGGGGCCACGGATGCAATGGTTCGGCGCGGCGGCTTCTCGTTCCAGTCGTTTGAGGGTAACGCCGAGTTCGACCCACGGAATCCATGGACGCTCCTGACGAGCCCGGCGAGCGACGGAGCCGTGCCCGCCGTCGGCGACGCGAACACCGTCATGTGGATGCTTCACATCGGGCTGGGCGGCGAGTTGACCGTCGAGGACGAAGTCGGCAGACCGGTGAAACTGCGCATTGTCGGCGTGCTCTCGGGCAGCGTGCTGCAGGGTGGGCTGATCATCGCGGAGCGGGAGTTCGTGCGTCTGTGGCCCTCGATCGGAGGGTACAGCTTCTTCTTGATCGAAGCTCCGGTCGAGAAGGCCCGAGCGATCGAGCAGGCCCTGGAGCGGGACCTGGGCGACTATGGTTTCGATGCAGTCTCCACGACCGGGCGCCTGGCCGACTACATGGCGGTCGAGAACACGTATCTTTCGACCTTCCAGACGCTGGGCGGTTTGGGGCTCATGCTCGGCACGGTCGGCCTGGGCGCGGTCATGCTTCGAAACGTGTGGGAACGGCGGCGAGAGCTGGCTCTGCTGCAGGCGGTCGGGTTTCGGCAAGGAGCGCTGGCGGTCATGGTGCTGGCGGAGAACGCCGTTCTGCTTGTCTGCGGCCTGGTAGCCGGCTCACTCTCGGCCGGGCTGGCGATTGCCCCCCATGCGGTGAGGAGCCTGGCCACGATTCCGTGGTTATCGCTGGCATCGACGCTGGTCGGTGTTCTGGCGGCTGGGATGATCGCAGGTGCCGTCGCGGTTGTGCCCGCGTTACGAACGCAGCTGCTGGCGGCATTGAGGACCGAGTAGTGGCAGCCGAGGCGTGCGATCAGCACCGTGGTCGGCTCGGCATCACCCTGGGGTCAAGCTGGGCAGGGGGAGTGGGAGCTGACTACAATCCCCCGAGTTCGCTAGAGATTGCGTCGGGCGGACGAAGGGAATCATGACCATGGCTTTCGTTGTCGAATGGGCGACCGCCACCTGGGAGGTGTTTCTGCAAGCCGGGCCATGGCTGTTTTTCGGTTTTCTGGCTGCGGGGGTGATTCATGCCCTGGTGCCCGTTGGCCAAGTCACGCGGCATCTGGGCAAGCCGGGTCTGGGCGGCGTGATCAAGGCGGCGCTGGTTGGGGCGCCGCTACCGCTGTGTTCGTGCAGCGTGATTCCGGTTGCATCCTCGATCCGCAGGCAAGGGGCCAGCCGCGGAGCCACGGCCAGCTTTCTGATCAGCACGCCGGAGACGGGAGTCGATTCGATCGCGATCTCGTATGCATTGCTTGGCCCCTTCATGGCCGTTGTCCGGCCAATCGCGGCACTGGCGACGGCGGTCTTTGCCGGCTGGCTGATCGATAGAAGCGATCGGTCGGGTAATGATTCTGCCCAGCGGGTTTCACCGAGTCAGGCTTCCCCCAAACCGTGCTGCCACCACTGTTCGAGCGAGGCCTCGGTCGATGCCGGCGAGCGGGTCGGGCTTTTCGGGCGAGCCGGGGTTGCCGTGCGTTACGGTTTCGTGGAGATGTTCGCGGATCTGGCTCACTGGCTGGTCCTCGGTTTCGTGCTGGCGGGGTTAGTGTCGGCCGTTGTCCCGCCGGGCTCGCTGGAGCGGTACATCGGCAGCGGTTGGACCGCGATGCTGATCATGCTGGCTATCGGTATGCCCATGTATGTCTGTGCGACCTCTTCGACGCCGATCGCCGCGGCCCTGATCGCGAAGGGCTTGAGCCCGGGTGCCGCCCTGGTGTTTCTCCTGGTGGGGCCGGCCACGAACATGACGACCATGGTCATCGTTGGACGGCAGCTGGGGCGGCGGAGTCTGGCGATCTACATCGCGAGCATCGCGGTCGTGGCGATTCTCTTCGGCCTAGGTACCGACGCTCTGCTGTCTTCTGCCCCGGTGGCGCAGGCGGCGGTTGTCCACCATTCGCATCACGAGTCCGGCCTTGCTGGCTGGCCGTTCGCCATTGTTTTGCTGCTCTTCATCATCAACGGCTTGCGTCTGCGGGTTGGCAAGTGGAGTGCCGCCCGTCGTCCGCGGCCGCCGGTGGCGGTTTCCCTCCCGCTTGCGTCGCAGCGGGCCGATTGACGCTCGGGGCGCGGCGGCCGGTGGTGTGCCACTGCCTCATGACGACAAGGTACAGGGCAAGGTCCACGAATTCAATGCTCATTTGGAGGGCGGAGTCACAGTGCGCTGTCGGTGCGAGAGGGCGGGCGAGACGACGTTGAGATTTCAGGTTGTCTCATCCGTCTGCACACGAAGCCCTGGTTTTGCAGCGGTTTACATGACCGCCGCTCTTCAATTGGAGATTACATGGCGGACCCTGAAAAAGCGCAAGTCCGCCCCCCGATGTGCACCAAAGATGCAGCCACTTCCGGGCTCATGCGGTAACGCTGACATCCAGCCCTACCTTGACACCTTCTTTATGTCCGCCCCCTCGCTTTTGATGTGGTCCTGATGTGGAACGTGGCCACGCGCCGACAGATCACAACACTACGCGCGGAGGGAACGGCCTTCCGAGGCGTGACTTTCTCTCCCGACGACAGCGCGATCGCCGTCCAACTTTGGCGTCTTGCAGAAGTGCTTCAGCGGACCAAACGTGCCGGCCAATCCGAACTGTGTGAACGGAATGCGCTTCCACGGTGTGCTGCTCGCGGATGTGGGCAGCACCCTGGCGGTCCACGTACTCCAGAACCAGCGTCTGGATCGACACCCTCTTCCCTCCCCCAGCCAAGGCGGCCAGGCCTCATGGAGCAGGACGGGACGCCGATGAGGACATCGATCCCCAACGCTTTCGTCTTGCCGCGCGGTGGGATTCAGTCCTGTTGATCCTGAAACCCCTGCCAGTTCACTGTACACTGGCATCCGACACCCAACCAGATTATGCTTCGATCGGTACGGGGGCATTTCCAAGGAGCTGGGCATGAACTGGACACCAACGCGAAGAGACGTGATGAGGTCGATTATCGCCGGAAGCGCCCTGTGCGCCGGCTGTGCGAACCGGAGAGGGTTCTTCTGGTCTGAAGCCGCTGCCTCGCCTCCCGCGCCCCGCAGCCTGGTGAGCCCCGGTTGCCGCGGCTCGAAAGTGCGTGTGGCCAAGATCTACCTGGCCAATCCTGCCGGCGGGCTCTGGCCGACACCCAAGCTCAACCTCAATGCCGAAATCGCTCGCTACGAAGCCGACCTGGCCAAGATGAGCAAGGCACTCGCGGATGTGGACTTTGTCGCCACGCCGCCCGCGCAAAAGAACGCGCCGGTTACGTCCGTCGAGCAGGCCCGGCAGGCCAAGGAAGCGCTCGCCGGCGTTGACGGCGTGCTCATCATTCACCTGTCGATGGGCATTATGCCCATGCTGCAGGAGCTGCTGGCGGCCAATAAAGCCACCGTGCTCTTTGCAGCCCCTTATTCCGGACACGAATGGACCGGTTTCGGCGCACTCGAAAGGAGCAAGGAGGGGGCTCAGCTCGACTGCCTGCTCACCAGCGACACCAGCCAATTGGCCGTGGCCATCCGCCCGATCCGGGCCATCCATCACCTCCGCGAGGCGAAGATCCTGAACGTGACTTCGCGGCCCTGGCCGGCAGTCCGGCTCAACCCACTCACGGAGAAGTTCGGCACCTCCGTCGAGGTGATCGGGCGCGAGCGCATGATGAAGGCTTATGAGGCGATTCCCGAATCGGTCGCTCGAGCCGAGGCCGAGCAATGGATTCGCGGTGCCACCGCCGTGATGGAACCCTCGCGCGACGAAGTCATACGTTCTTGCCGGCTGGCCCTGGCGTTCGAGAAGCTCATGGATGAAGAAAACGCCACCGTCATGACCACCGACTGTTACGGCACGATGTACCATCAGCTTCCGGCGTTTCCCTGCGTCGGCAACGTGCGGCTCAACAACATGGGCCTAGGCGGAATCTGCGAATCCGACCTGAGCTGCGCCATGACCCACATCATATTCCAGGGTCTGGCGGGTCGCCCCGGCTTCATCAGTGATCCGACCATGGACACCTCGCAAGACAGCATTATCCTGGCTCACTGCCTCGGCTCGATGAAAATGGATGGCCCCGATGGATCTGCCGCCCCGTACAAGCTCCGCAGTATCATGGAGCGCCAGGAGGGCTGTGTGCCGCAGGTGCGCATGCGCGTCGGGCAGAAGGTCACGCAGGCCATTCTCGTCGATGCGGACAACGTGCGCTATTTCACCGGCAGCATCATCGACACGCCCGAAACCGAGCGCGGCTGTCGCACGCAGATCACGGTCAAGATTGACGGCGATTCCCGAAAGCTGTGGCTGAACTGGTCTCACGGCCTGCACCGCGTCACCTGCTACGGTGATGTGCGCGAGGATTTGCGACGGCTCTGCAAGTTCAAGAGCATCACCATGACCGACGAAACGGCGTAGAGACCACCGAACGCGTAGGGCCTTCGGGCCTCGAAGTACCTCGCCGGAGCGGGACACCGCCCGGCGGCGTAGCCGGGTAAGGTCATCTGGTCAATGTCGGTTGACATGCCCGACACGCTCGGGACAAACAACGATCAATCCGAGGAGCCGACATGAAGTACTGTGCCACCCTTCTTCTGCTTGTTGTGGGTCTGGCGAATGTGACTACCGCCGCCCCCTACGCGGCCACGATCTCCACGTTTTTGAAACACTTGTTGGGATCCAAGCCCATCGCCTTGGCTTTCTTTCGGAACCCGCTGATCCTTGCGGGGCCGGCCTTGTAGGCAGCGAAGGCAAACAACTGCTCA
>Ga0209310_1000259_pt1 | contig 70330 bp, 75 predicted proteins | sample AD_UKC030_MetaG_FD_184415 | JGI IMG/M metagenome (GOLD analysis project Ga0209310, IMG submission 184415) | Active sludge microbial communities of municipal wastewater-treating anaerobic digesters from USA - AD_UKC030_MetaG (SPAdes) (version 2) | ecosystem: Engineered > Bioreactor > Anaerobic >... | reverse complement strand
TCTCACCAGTCTCGATGGAATAGAGAACCTGATAAATCTTGAAGAGTTATATTGTTCTAATAATTCTCTCACCAGACTCGATGGAATAGAGAACTTAATAAATCTTAAAGCGTTATCTTGTTCTGATAATTCTCTTGTCAGCCTTGCGGGAATAGAGAACTTAATAAATCTTAAAGTGTTATATTGTTATAATAATTCTCTCACCAGTCTCGAGGGAATAGAAAACTTAATAAATCTTAAAGTGTTATATTGTCATAATAATTCTTTCTCTGATGAATATAAAGTTCATTTAAAAGATCATTGTAAAAAAAGAAATATAAAATTGTACATATGAATCACCTGAAACTATATGAACAATTTAGATATGGTAGAGAACCAGATCTTCGTAGAATGACAAATATTGTTAGATGTGTCAAAAGAAATTATGAGCCATATTTTACACTAAACAGATATTATGACGTTAAAATATGGGGAAATCCACAAAGGGCAATAGAAGAATTTCATATAAATGATTATATTCCAGTTGAATGCGTTTCAAAAATCAGGATAAAATCAAATAGAAGTGATTCGCTGGAATTAGATTTATCTAAAAAACAAGATTATAATTTCTTTTTCGATTACTTTGAGTTAGCTGATGGAAAAAAGATGAAAAGAAAACAAAATTTGGAAGATGACCCTTGGAGCGAAGAAAATTGGGGATATGAGGAGATAAAAGAAAATTCACAAAATGGTGTGATATCATATAATACCACAAGACATATGAATGATAATGAATTATTATCATTATTAAAGAAAAAAATTATTGGAAGAACCATAGATTTTCACGCTTTATGTGAAACTGGTAGAGGAAAAAATATAATACACTATAGAATTAAAGATATAAGAGATTTTTATGTTAAAGATGTTTATATTGGTGACGGCGATTTTATTTTCATAGAAGGCGTCGGCAAATATGATGACGATAAGAAATATGAAGCCAGTTATATTTTGAGTAAGACGGCAGATATATTTTATTCACTAACGAGCGAAGAAATAGAAAAAAGAAGGCAATTAACAGATTTACATAAAGAAGAAGATCCTTGGGGTGAAGAAAATTGGGAAATCAATTAAAAAAAATTAAAAAAAAAAAGAATGAAAACAAAATTTGAAAATTTCTTGAACGAGAGTATCTTTGTCGAAAAAGATGATAAAATATTGAGAGAAATTATATTTATTATCAAAAAATATAATCTGATACCAACATATGAAAGTCAGACAAGATATTATAGAAAGTTTGAATATCTCATAAAGTTGAAAGATAAGACATTATCAGTTATTTGTGAAAGAGGTGGTTTGGATGACGAGCCTTTTAATGAATATATAATATCTCTAAATAATGAAAAATTAAAGTGCTCTAAATTTCTGATGTCAAAGATGTGGAGGCTATCAAAACATTTATATGAAAATCAGGATGGTGAAAAAACTAAAAAAGAGATTGATCAAATTGATCAAAAAGAATTGATCAAAAGAATAAAATGATTATTGATTTTATAACATATATTAACGAACAAATTGAGGATGATAGAAAATACTACATCTATACATTATCGGATCCGATTGATGGTGAAGTAAAATATGTTGGCAAGACAAAGGATTTAAAGGATAGGATGTGGAGACATATGGAGCCATCAAATTTAAAAAATGCTTGGACATCTAAAACAAAATGGATTTTATGGCTTAAAAAACAGGGACTAAAACCAATAATGGATATTTTAGATGAAGGAGATGCCAATAATATAAATGATTTGGAAAGATATTGGATATCTCAAATAAAAACGTGGGGGTATAGATTAAAGAATGACACAAGTGGTGGGCAAGGCGCAGATTATTGGAAAGGAAAAAAATTGTCAAACGAACATAAATTGAAAGTGAAAATGAACAATCCTTTGAGAAAAGATATTTGTGAATATGAAATAGGAACAGATAAATTATTGGCTGAATATATATCTGTTCGTGAAGCTAGTAAAAAAACTGGACATACTGAGTATGCGATCATAAGTAGTTGTAAAGGATTATCAACGCCGGATAAATTTGGTGTCTATTGGAGATATAAAGATAATTATTTTCCATATGAAGCTAGAGATTTGAAACCAAGTGAGGAAACTATTCAAAAAATAAAATTAAAACAACATAGAAATAATATTTGTCAGTATGAAATTGGAACAGATAGATTATTATCGACATATGAATCGAGTTATGATGCCGAAAGAATAACTGGAATAAATAGATCCCACATAATGAAATGCTGTAGAGGAATAAAAAATTATAACTCTGTTGGTGGATATTACTGGAGATTTGAAGATAATTATTTTCCATATGAACCACCAGCAAATAGACCCATAAAAATAGAACAATATGATAAAAATGGAAATTTAATTAAAATATATAACTCTACATACGAGTTGAGAAAAGAATTAAAAATAGATTTTAGAGCCATAATTAAAAATAATTATGATTATCTTGGATATGATTGGAAAATTAAAAAATAAATAAATAAAAACATGAAAAAAATGAATTTAATAAATTTAACGGAATTTGATAAATTTGTCGAAATGATGAACGAAAGCGTAAGTGGTTCAGTACGAAGCCGTTTTGCCCCTTCGCCTACAGGCGCACTTCACCTTGGGGGGGTGCGAACCGCGTTATATAATTATCTTTTCGCAAAAAAACATAATGGTGTGTTTTATTTAAGAATTGAGGATACTGATCAGGTTCGTTTTGTGCCAGGCGCCGAAGAATATATTAGAAAGTCTTTAGAGTGGTGTGGAATTTCACCGGATGAATCTCCTTGGCAGGGTGGGCCTTACGGTCCTTATCGTCAATCAGAAAGATATGACATATATCCAAAATATGCTAAAGAATTAGTGGATAAGGGTAAAGCCTATTATTGTTTTGACACACCAGATGATATAGAAAATATGAAATCTAAACTCTTAGAACAGGGAGTTGCTTCACCTCAATATGATGCTAACACCAGAATGATGATGAAAAATTCTCTAACTCTTTCAGCAGATGAAGTTCAACATTTATTGGATTCAAAAGCTCCTTTTGTCATTAGAATAAAGTTTCCAGAAGACACACAAATAGTTGTTAATGATATAATTAGAGGAACTGTTGTTGCCAACACAAACACATTGGATGATAAAGTTTTATTCAAATCAGACGGACTACCTACTTATCACTTGGCTAATGTTGTTGATGATCATTTAATGAAAACATCGCACGTTATACGTGGAGAAGAGTGGTTGCCAAGTGCTCCGCTTCATTTCTTTTTATATGAGGCATTCGGTTGGGATACACCAGAATTTGCTCATCTTTCATTAATATTGAAACCAAGTGGGGCTGGAAAATTGAGTAAAAGAGATGGGGACGCTTTAGGATTTCCAGTTTTTCCTTTAAAGTGGACGGATCCTAAAAATCCAGATGCCACATCAAAAGGATATAAAGACAGCGGTTATTTGCCTGAAGCTTTCATAAATATGTTGGCTTTTCTTGGTTGGAATCCAGGAACAGAGCAAGAAGTTATGACAATGGACGAGCTCATACAATCTTTTTCATTAGAAAGATGTGGTAAAGCTGGAGCTCGTTTTAATATAGAAAAAACGAAATGGTATAACGGACAATATATTAGAAAAATGTCTGATGAAGAGGTTTTTGATGAATTAAAAAAATCACTGGATGAAAGAGGAATAGATTTACCAGATGGAACTATAAAGAAAATGATAGAAATGAATAAGGGTAAAGTTAATTTTGTTTCAGATATATATGAAGCTTCTTTATATTTATTTGAAAAACCAGAAACATATGATAAGAAAACTGTCGAGAAGAAATGGACAGAAAAAAGCCCTGAGGTAATTTCTAATTTGAGAGAAGTTTTAGAAGGTGTCCACGATTGGTCAGGTGAAAATATTCAAAGAGCATTTGAAAAATATGTTAATGAAAATCCTGATTTGAATTTTGGTATGGTTGCTCCGGCATTGAGACTTGTTTTAACTGGTATGGGTAATGGTCCATCACTATTTGATATTATGGAAATCATCGGTAAAGAAGAAACGTTAAATAGAATGACAAATTATAATATACAAGTTAAAAAGAAAAAATAGTATGAAGTATATAAAATTATACGAGCAAAAGATTTTGAAAATGATTCCTGGGGAGAGGATACACCTCGTGAAAATAGTTTAATAGACATACTTAGAATGATATTTTATGGCATTCATATTTTTTTAATTTAAGGATTCAATTTTCATTTTCTCATCTACTACACCATAATCAACTGGCTGATCAATATCAACCAAATTGTTGGCAATCAACCAACTAAAAAACATGTCAGAAATAATCTGTTCGATTGGTTTGTCAAAATTTTCCATTTTTGTTTGTTTTAAATGTTATACAAAAATAGAAAAAAATTTCAGAAATAAAAAAAATAAATTATAGATTTACTGTTTTATTGGTTGGTTTTTTTCTCATTCCACCAGGCTTTCCTTTACCTTTTCCTTTCTTCTTTTCTTCACCGCCTTCACCTTCTTCGCCAGCAAAATGATTATAAATATCTGGATAAAGTCTTTTATCAGCTCCTATGTTATAATTCAGTTTAAAATAATCGTTGAAATCTAAAAGATCACTTTTTTGTAAATTATACTCACGATTTATATTTAATAATCTATCTACTTGAGAATTAAGTTTTTCTACAAACTGATTGAATATTTCTACTGTCTGCTCATTGAAAACTCCAACAGGTTTTTTTCGTTTTTTACTGAACGATCCCAACAAAACTTTAAACATATATTCTATTTTTTTACTAGACTTTAAATTTTCTATCGTTTTTCTATTACTCAACAAGTCTAAATTGATTTTGAATTTCTCATCCATAAAGAATGGTGGTATATTGATCTCCCATTTATCAATATCACCTTTTATGTTTTCTATATAGTCATTGAAAATTTGGCACATCAACTCTATATAAATCTCATCTTTTATATCGGCTCTAATTTTATATTTGCTTATATCTACGAGCTGACAAAATTCTAGAAAATTCAATAATATTAAACTATACATTTCTACATATCCAGTATCATTATAATATGATAATCTTTTATAAAGAGGGTTTAATATTTCGAAACTATATTCATCATTACCGTTTATTTTAATAACTATTTTCTCAAGATTATCATTGAAATTTCCAGTGTCCATTAAAAATGAATTCTCAACTTGCGGATTTAATATATCATAGAAAAATTTAGCGAAATTACTTTCACCGAAGACGTATTCTAGATCATTTTCAGATGTGTTTAAGAAAAGTCCTATTATTTCGATTTGTTTTTCATTTAATTTTCCCATATAAATAACTGGCAAAAAATCACAATCAAATAAATTAGCATATTCTTTTATTTCATCATAATTATAAACATATCTGCTTCCTTTTATTATACACGTCAATATCAATCCATTTTTCGGAATTTTACTATATTGTATGTTGCCTGGTTGAGCATCATAAGGTGGAAAATATTCAAAACAAAACCACCAATTCATATTTAATAAATTCGTTATGTAGCTTGGTAAAGTGTGAAAATAAGAAAATGCCGAATTATAAAATTTCTGAATAGCTAAGTCTATGAAATTCAGCGGATCGTTTTTTACGCTTTTTGGTTTGATTACAAATTTATCACCGTCCCATTTTACAAATATTCTTGATCCTTGAACATCTTCATAGATTAAAAGATCTTTATCTTTAATTATTTTTATAAATTCAGAAGATGTTTCGATGTCATTATTTAATTTTACTAACTTTGTCATAATATATTCTTTTGTTTTTTGAATATTTTATTTATATATATAAAAAATATTGAGTCAAAAATTTAATATATAACATAACAAATAACATCAATTAAATGATCGATAAGTTTATACAATTCAATGAGTCAAGGAGATCTAAAAAAAGAAGATTTCATGGAATAGAAAGAAATTATAATAGATATAATAGAAGTTTAGAGGAATCTTCACCAGAAAATGGCATGAAACTTGATGTTTCTCCACGATTTAAGGCTGTTGTAGAAAAGATGGTCGGAATTGGTGGCCTGATAGCTAAAAATCTTTTAGAAGAAATAAATAAAAAAGAAAGACTGTTTAAAATATCTTATATAGATATATCTAGAAATCTAGATATGTTGACATATTTACCTTTATCTGAAAAAAACTCTGGAACCGATCCTTATAAAAATCCAAAAAGAATTGGTTCTAAAATATATAAGGTCATAAGAATGCTTTTCGAAAATAGTGTCACAAAAGAAGAAATTCAAAAATTTGTATCTGTTTTTAAAAAGGTTTGTAGTTCCGATCCAGAACGACCTTCTCCAAAACCAAAAACTGAAGTTTCAGGTGTCAAAGAAGACAAAAAAACAAATAATGAGATAATATTCAAATTAATTGAAGACACTATAGAAAATAAAATTAAGTGGGAGACAGTACAGAACACAGATAATCTAGAAAGTTATAGGACCATTGTTAATATAACAAATAATAAAAAATTAGAAATTGATGTGTTTATAATGAAAAAAAATATTGATCTCAGTAGTTTATCTATATTTTATATAATTAATAAAAATAATAATTTTATAAAAAGTATAAAATTTTCTGAAATAAAAGAATTTGAAGATTTGATTGAATTAATTAGATAAAATATTTTGATTAAAATTATTTAATATATAAATCTATATGGAAAAATTTAGCAATAAGTATATAGAGCAGTTTGATATTTTAAAAAAGGCTATCATAGGATTTGAGTTTGAATTTTATGCTGAAAGATCTTATTATAAATTATTGGAATTATTGAATCGTGAACTCGAACCAATTAATGTCTGGGGTCGTAGAAAATATCACTCTGATTTAGAACCGGATTCGAAAAATTTTAAAATTGAACCTGATTTATCTGGTGGCCCCAATATGATTGAATTGATCACAGGACCAATGCCTTACCATAACGCCAAACTTATTCTTTTAAAAATTTTAAAGAAGTGTCCCCTAGATTTATAGCAGCCGTTAGAAAAATGTCAGAAGTTGGTGGGTCTATCGTAAAGAAATTATTAGATGAAATAGAAAATAAAAATAATCTATACAACATATCTTATATTGATTTGTCTAGAAATCTTGATATGCTAACATATTTGCCATTGTCGGAAAAAGATTCAAAAATAGATCCTTATAAAAATCAGAAAAGAATAGGTTCAAAAATATATAAGGTGATAAGAATGATATTTGGTAATGAAGTGACAAAAAACGAAATACAAAAATTCGTATCTGTTTTTAAGAATGTTTGTAGTTGTGTGCCAACAACGCGACCAAAAACAAAAACCGAAAACCGAAAACAAACGGATAAAGAAATTGTTGACACTTTAATAAAAAATACCGTAGAAAATAAGATTTCGTGGAAAAATAATCAAAAAACTGAAAATTTAGAATCTTATGTTGCTGTATATGAAATAACCGATAACAAAGAATTAGAATTCAATTTATATATATTCCCAAAAGAAGAACATATAAGTAACATGGCTATATCTTATAGGGTTAATACCACCAAAATCCTTAAAAGAGATTTTATCAAGAATATAAATTTTAGTGGCGCTGGATTATTAAGCGAGTTCAACGATCTGAAAGAATTAGTGAAATGAAAAATGAATTATTTTTTCCAAACGAATTTTAAATTTCCGGAATCATAGATTCTATATATGCCGTTTTCTAACATTATTTCGTGTTCTGTTTTATTCGGATCCGATCCTTTTTTTACCAATCTGTCTTTTCTAAAATTAAATCTATTTTTTCGTCGCCGCCCCTAAAAAATAAATCACAGAAACAATGGAAAAAACCTTTGAAAGATTTCTGAATATTTTTAAGGAAAAATCTTGTGACGACGATGATATCGCTGAAAAAATATATAAACACATTCAGGAAAATGATATTTTTGTGAATAAAGATATTCGTGGTTATCATTTTCATATTTTGTTAAATGAGACGGAAAATGATAGGGAAGATCCGTTTAATGAAGACTCAGCAAATTCTATTGAGATTTCGTAGACTCTCATTTTATTCAATTAAACTACAGGACCTCTATGTGCGACTGGATGGATTCGAACCACCGACGAATTGCATGTAACACAATCACTCTACCCCTGAGCTACAATCGCTTATATATGTGTGTTCCCGAATGGAATCGAACCATTGCCATTTGAATGTGACTCAAATATTCTCCCTTTAAACCACAGGAACAAAAAATGACAAAAAATGATTAAAAAGTATTAATATATAGAATAAAAATTATTTTTATTATGAAAACATATTTAGAATTTTTAAATGAACAAGCCGCTCCAGCACCCGCTCCAGCACCCGCTCCAGCACCCGCTCCAGCACCCGCTCCAGCACCCGCTCCAGCACCCGCTCCAGCACCCGATCCAGCACCGCCCGCTCCAGCCACACAAATCCCAAAAAGAACAACTTCTTATGGTGGGAATTTAGCGAGAGCTAATGATGATAAGGTTCATGAAATAATATATAAATTAACACCTCAAACAAAAACTGATCTTCAAAATGTTTATAAGAAAGTATTAGACGAAATCCATAAGACATTTAAAGATGATCCATCTATGACTACAAGAGATATTGCAACTGCTGTAGGAAGTATAATGTATAATCAGCAGGGATAATTTTAATTCTTCAACCTATTGAATAATTCCATTTTTTTATCAGGGAATATTTTAATAAAAATTTCACAAGGTGAAAATCTATTATCCCCTCTCAAATTATAATCCGACTTTCTTAAATTAGATAAGTCGGATTTTTCATTTATAATTTCGTCAGATGTTATTGTACATGGACAACATCTCAAATCCAATTTTATTACTCTTTTCGTATATCCAATAGATTTTAAATCTCTATAAATTTCCGAGTTTTCATTTAATGCGTTTCTTGTGACTTCGTTTGCGTAGTATCTCAACCATTGCAATTCTAGGTCAATAAATTTGTTCAATTCTTCTAATTTCATTATTATTTTATTTCTGGATATTTTTTAATCATATCATTATCTAGTATATAATCCTTTGAATCCCCCAACCATTTTCTTAATATATTCTCTATTATATTTATATCTAAATCTGGATCAAAACAAATAATGGATTGATCTCGCAGACAAGGGCATTTTTGCCGCTAAACTTATATCAAGCAATGAAAAGATGTTTAAATATGATTTGATTTGGAAAAAAGGGGAAAGGATAAGTGGTTTCTTGAATTCTAAAAGGCAACCAAATTTGTTTCCTTTATTTTATCTCTAATGAGATCTATCTTTAGGGGGGATGTGACACCATATTTTTTCAAATTTGTTTCCTTTATTTTATTTTTTATTTCATTATTTTGAGTGAAGTGTTTACACCCGTATTTCTTCATGGATGTTTCTTCAACAGATTTCTTGTATTCATCGGTTTTTGTATAATGATCCACCCCGTATTTTTTTAGAGTTGTGTTTTTCACTTTATTGTTCGCACAAATAGAAGAACACGCATAAAAACCACCGTTTTTTATGTTCTTGTAATATTTCTGAAACATTAATTTTTTTTGTTTTCCACACACATCGCATTCAACATCAATGATGGTGTGTGAACCAGGATTAAGATCTATGGTTTTTATTTCAACGAAATCATTTAAAAATATGGAATTATATCCCCTTAATTTTAAATATTCTATGTTTTTTTTTGTTACTTTTATTTTCATTTTGTCGTTTATTATCATAAAATGTTTTATTTTTTTGTTCCACATCTAAGTAATGGATCAATAGGTCTAATAGTATATATAAAAATTATCCATCATTATTTTTTTATTTTCGTAAAAAAAGTTTAATATATAGACTTAATGGAAAAATTTAGCAACAAATATATTGATCAATTTGACGTTCTAAAAAAAGCTGTTCTCGGGTTTGAATTCGAGTTTTATACAGACAGATCTTATTATAAATTATTGGAGCTGTTGAACAGGGAATTGGACCCAATTAAAATTTGGGGGCGTAGAAAATATCACTCGGATTTGAAACCAGATGCCGAAAATTTTAAAATAGAACCAGACTTGAGTATGGGAAATCAGGGTGTTGAATTAATCACAGGACCAATGCCATATCATAACGCCAAACTGATATTGTTGAAGATATTAAAAATTTTACAAACTCACGCTAAAACAGACGAAAAATGTTCTCTCCATATAAATGTTTCTTTTGATAAAAAACAAACAGATAAAACAATAGACAAGTTAAATCGATTAAAAATTATTTTAGCTGTTGATGAAAATAATATTTACAAATACTTTCCAACAAGAAGAGATAATTTTTATGCCAAAACAGTAAAAAGGCTCGTCCCATTTAAAGGGTATGATTATACTAATGACGCCATAAATATACTTGTTCAAAATTTGCAGTTACCAGACACAAAATATTATGGTATAAATGTTAAGGAAATTGGTGATGGTAGATTGGAATTTAGATATATTGGTGACACTGATTATCAATTCAAAACCAAAGAAATTATCGAATTAATGGACTATTTTATAATGTTGGCTTGGAACAGCATAAGTGAGGAATTGAATGATGATGAAATTGATTCCTTAAGAAAATATCTTGACGAAAACATAAATAACTTTAAGAACTTTAATAAATTTGAGAATTTTATTGCCGAATTTCCAACAATTCAATTAGAAATTGACAAAAACGATGAGTTTGTTGTTGTTAAGTCACATTACGGCCAAATATACCCGAAGATATATGATATGATTAAAAATATTGACAATTTAAATAATTGTATTATAAACTACGATACAAATACCAAAAAACTGGAATTGGTTGACGCTGATTTTAAAACCATTTTTGAATTAAAATACATGACTATTATAGATAGTTCACCAAACGGCGGAACATACTTAAATTGTAGATTTATAGGGTGTGATATAAAAAATAGTCATTTATATAATTGTGAAATAATTGGAACAGAGGTATTTAATTGTAAGTGTGAGGATTGTAATATTGATCAAACCAGCGAACTGAAAAAGGTCTATTTCAACGGCGGAAATATGGATGGTGATTTTGTCTCGGGAGTATTCAGATCCGGAAAAATTGGCGAATTTGGCGAATTGAAAGATGGTGTCAAAATAATATCTGACACAGACAGCTATTTCAATACCAATTTAGAAGATGACAACAAAGAATCCAGCAAACCGAAAGAAACAATTAAGAAATTAAACCCCTATACGAATACAGCTAAGTTTTAATCTAACATAAAAGATATTGTTTCGAGATCATTGGCTGTTTTGAAATCTGCCGGAACATCATTTAATTGAACTTTAACGAGATCTATGTTCGCTGTTTCATTCATTCGATCGTTAAAAATTTTTATTTGTTGTTCCCTTTTTTCCAAGTGATCTTTGTAATCTTCGTTTAATTTTTTCATTTCATTTTCGAACGTTATTCTATCTCTTATAACATATAAATCTTTGTCTATTAATGGTTTACCATTATCATCCTTATCACTGAACGTTTCGCAAATCTCTATTCTTTTGTTTTCATATTCAATAACTTCTGGGTCGACATTTTTTATAAAATCGACTTCTTCTAATTTTTTGTCAATAATTTTTTTGTTTTTAAAAACGGCGTAAGCAAACTCAACGCCCTCGTATTTAGATAATTCATCTAATTTTTTTCTTATTTCAACAAGTTGATATAATATCATAATTTTTAATATTTTTTTGAATATTATAGATGGTTAAAAATAAAAAGTTTATAGAATTATTTCTTTAATTCTTCTAACGACAATTCGGGTATGAATTCCAATAAATCATTTCTAGACAATTTTGTTATTTGTCTGTCGTGATATATGTCTAATATTAGTCCATCCCACAATATTTTTTCAAATGATATTTCTGCATTTTCAAGGTAATCTCCAATTACATCGAGCTCATATTCACATCTTTTTTGACACAAATTTATATCAACTATTTCATTGTTATAATATGATATATTTGATATGAAATTAAATTTATTATCTTTAAAATAAGATATTTCGGCATCCGACATATTTACTTCATATGGATGTGTGTCTAAAACATCTTGTGGAAGAGTTGGAGCTTTATAATATGTATCTGAGTATTCTACCTTTTTAGGATCTCTGACAGCTGGTAAAGACTGCCAATCTATTTTACAACAAGCGTCTGCGATCTTTGTTAAAAAATCAATATCTTGTTTTTCATTGACACTGTGTTGATCAAAATAACCAACAGATATATTTGTGCACTCTGATATGATGTCTCCAAACTCGGCTGAGTCACAGTACATACCAGTTGGATCTTTTTTATATGTGAATCCGTGTATCCCGAGTTCTTTTATTAAAGCGTCAGCAAAAACATCCGAGCAGCATCTTTGTTCCATTTGATGAGTAATAACACAGTCATAGCCCTTTCTATCAAAAGCCACTACTTTTTTAATTTTATCATATCTATGTTCTTGTTTGTCTTGTATTTTTTTGGATAATTTGCTTGAACCAACACAGCCTTTTTCTTCTCCGACAGTAAAAAGATACGCCCCCGTGACACCTCTTTCTATCATTTCTAACATTATAACAACTCCAGCTTTATCATCGGCTCCCAATATTGTTTTTCCATCTGTTTTCACCATATTATCTTGTATGACGTGTGTGACTGCCACAGAATTGACCGGTCCAACTGTATCTAAATGCGCACAAAAAAGAGTATCGGACTCACCAATGTTGAAATATAAATTACCAAATTGATCTTTTAATAAATTTTCTGGTAATAATTCATAAACATTTTTTTCTGTTCCGAGAGGATATGTTACCTTTGTTAGTTCAATAAATTTTTCTTTTATGTTCATTTTTTATTTTTATTTTTTTGTTGAAAATATTTTTTAAATAAGAAATATTATCTAAATTTGCCAGTTGAATATTATATATTAAAATAAATTTTCACGAAAATAAAAAAAAACAATGAAAATTGAAAATACTACGGTGTGTTATTCCCCCAGGTTTAGGGAAATTTTGATAAGTATAAATAGTGGAATATCAATGTTCCTTTTGAATGTGGAAAATAATTCTGATTATCTTTATCCATTCAGTTATATTGATCTAACAGATAATGGAGATATGCTTTCTTTTTTATCATCTGATAGAATGTATGACTATGAAGAACGTGAGCATTTTTGGTCATCTAAAAAAAGAAGTGTTGCTAGAGTCGGTAAATTGGTTGGCAGATTACTTCCAGTTTTATCTTCAAAAGATATTGAAGATTTTGTTAATGCCTATCGATCGGAGTTTAACACTAATAATGACATATCGTTTGAAATAGTAAATGGTAATGATATTATAAAATATTACAATGGATCTACTTATGAACAAGGCAATGGCTCCTTGAATCGTTCGTGTATGCGGCACGATAAATGTTGTAAATATATGGACATATATCGTCAGAATTCAAATATTAATATGGTTATACTTTTGAATAAAAAGAAAAGGAGAATTCTTGGTAGAGCATTATTGTGGAAATTGACTGAGCCATCTGGCATCTATTTAATGGATAGAATATATACAGTCGATGATTCAATTGTTCATTTGTTCAAAAAAATAGCAAAGAAAAACGGATGGTTGTATAAAACTAAGCAAACTTTTGATTGTGTTGATGTAATAGATACTGATGAAAAAGAGAAATTTATCAAAATGAAAGTCCAACTTGAATGTGGCTCAGATTATTATCCATATTTGGACACTTTGTTGTATTTCAATAGAAAAAATCTATATTTAACAAATGATATTGAAGATTTTAAAACCAATTCTGATATTATAAAGCTTCGAGATATAAATGGAGGAAATCAAGATAATGAAAATTTTGTTTATGATAGTATCAATGATGCGATGATTCATATAGATGATTCGATATATTGTTATTATGGCGACATTTACACACATAAAAATTTGGCTTTTTTCTCAGAGTCAGATAAAGAATATATATCTCCAAATAATTTGAGATATTCCAAGACAGAAGATAAATTTCTTCATAAACGTAATAGTGTTTTTTCTTATTTTTTAAATGATTTTATACATACAGATAATGCTGTGAGAGTTTATTTGAACAAAGAGAAAGAATTTGATTTTATGCCAGTTTCTATGAAAGATAAAGAATTTATGAGAGATGAAATGAGTGGAGATTTTTATATCAGTGAATTATTGAGGAAAATAAAAAAAGGAAAATATGTTTTAAATGAAAGATAAAATTGTTATAAAAAATAAAAAAGCTTTTTTTAACTATGATATAGTAGAAAAAGAAGTGGCTGGAATAATTCTCCTTGGGCCAGAGGTCAAATCTGTTAGAAATTCTAATGTGAGTTTTAATGATTCATATTGCCTATTCATAAACAATGAGTTATGGATAAGAAATCTTCATATATCAGAATATGAAAATTCATCATCTACAGATAAATATGATCCAAAAAGAGATCGTAAACTCCTTATTACAAAAGAACAAATAAGAAAATTTAAAAGAAAAATAGAAGAAAAAGGATTTACCATTATACCTCTAAACATATTGGTAAATGAGGAAGGGATCATAAAAATTGAAATCGCTCTGGCTAGAGGAAAGAAAGAATATGACAAGAGAAATGATATAGATGAAAGAGACAATAAGAAAAAATTAGATAGAATATTAAAAAATTATATATAATATTTTAATATATATAAATAAAAAACTTATTTGAAAAAATTTTTATTTATTTTATTTCTATTATTTTTTACTATTTCTTGTGAAAAGAGCGAATCAGATGATTATAGGGACACATTTTGTTATAAATGGGTTGGAAAAGTTTATATAGATACTCCAACTTGGAGCACAGAGCGAGAAAATACGATTTTTATAGTCAATGCATACAATCAAGAAGATTTGATGATATCGACTATGGGTGGTGTTGGACAAGCTTCTGTGACAAATCAGAACACTTATGATTATTATATTTTTGAAATAGGCTCACCTTCAAATAGTTGTGGTGTAACATCTAGTGTTGAATATAGAGGATCTGGCGTGGTGAAAGGTGACAGTTTATTTGAAAGCGGCACTGTAATAATTGGTCAAAATGGCGTTATAACAAAAGGAAATTGGAAAAGTGCTTCAAAGAAAATATTATAATTTTTTTATATAATAAATTATTATTAATTTTGTAAAAATAAAGAAAAATTATGAAAGAAGATTTTTCAGAAGAAAGAGAAGCAAGAGAAAAACGTATGATAAAAGCAAAATTAATCATCGCTAAAAAGAAATATAAATTGCTTCAAGAAAGATTATTAACCAATAAAATCCTTTTTGATTATGTTCAGAAAAGGGATGTTGATCCATTTGATGTAGATGAATGGTAAATTTACTTTGTTATGATTTTTGAATATACTCCAGAAAAAATAGTTTCTTTGAAGCCAAATGAAATTTTTGTGTTTGGATCGAATGCTGAAGGCCGCCACGGAAAAGGAGCAGCTTTAGATGCTTTAAAATATTTTGGGGCAGTCTACGGGCAACCAGATGGATTACAAATGCCTGCACATAAATTCGAAGGAAGAATGGTATATGCTTATGGGAAGCAGAAAAGAGATGACATAAAATCAATTAATACTATAGACGCGGTTGAATGTGGGGAAAGAAAAGCTACAACTCGTTTTTATTATGACGGGCATATCGATTATTGGGCTTCGGTAAATATAGGTGACATAATAAAATGGGTTGGGGAACACAAAAACGTGTTGGTTAAAGTAACAAAACCACTGACAAAATTAGATGAAAATATTGATGCTGAAACTTGGAGTAAATTGGAAGGATGGAACGTAGAATATTTTTATAAAAACATAAAACCAAGAATATCATTAGCTTATCAAATGGAATTTGAGGTTCTCCCACAATCTTATGCTATAATAACAAAAAAGGATTTTAGAAAAGAAAAATCATCTTCAATTGAAGAAATAAAAAACGGTATTATAAAAATGTTTCTCTTTGCTGATAAAAATCCCCATAAAAAACTGTTAGTGACTAAAATAGGGAGTTCACTAGCTGGATATACAGTGGATGAAATTAAAAATATCTTCGAAGAATTAAAAAATAAAATACCTGATAATGTTGTTCTACCAATAGAATATGAAGTGAGAGATTAATTTTCCTCATTTTATTTTTTTATTTCTAAATGTTTCTTTAATTTTGTTTCTAGTTTAAAACAATAAAATATAAAAAGATATGGTAACAGTTGCTGTAAATCTCGAAACGGTTAAAAATGATTATCCTGAAAAATTCGATGAATATGTTAGAATTCTTCGCTCAAGCACTAGCAAAGATAAAGATGCTCCAGAGGAAAAGTTCAATTTTATTTATTCTTTTAGTTATTTTTTAAAAAAGGGAAGAGCTAATGAAGAATATTATGAAAATTTGGTTCATATGAAATTCGATGAAAGACTCGAAGAAGAGATGAATAAAGTGAGAGTTACTATGACAATGGCGGCTGGTAATTTTTATATTTCTGATAGAGTGAGTGGTGTACCAGAAATAATCAAGTCGATTGTTAAAATGATAACTGTAAAGAAAATGCTCAGCGAGCAAGAAATGATAGAAGATCTCGATGTAATTAATTCTATACCTGAGGACGATTTGAAAAATGCCAAAACTGAAGAGGAAGCTAAACCACTTTCACTAGACGATCAATTGAAACATGCTATTGATGTAGAGGATTATATGGAAGCAGCTAGAATTCGAGATCTCATAAACGCTCAAAATGAATGACATGGCAAAACTTGTTTATTTGCCAATTTTATTTAGTAACTCTTGAATTTTTTTATCTATTTGATATTCATATTGCGGATATCTATCTTTAATTTTTTCTAATTTTTCAATAGTGACATATACAAAATCAGCCATTTCAACACCTATTCCATCAAATATTTCATCATAAGACTCGTCTTCAATATCTTTAATGATTTTTTTTATATCTGGTTCATTTATTGATGATGCCATCTGTTCAAATTTTTTTAAATGTTTGAATTCTTTTTTCATGTGAATTTTTATTTTTATATATTATTATTTTAATCTCATTTTTAATAATAAGTAGATGTGCTTTTTGTTCTTATGAAATAATCTTTATCCCAAGAAGATTTGAATATAAATCGATCTGAATATCCATATCCATATTCATCTATTCTTGGATATATTAAATATGCTTCCAGCATATTGTCCAAAAAGTTCTTGTTCTCATTCACTTTTGAATAGATGATTTCATCTATTTTACCAAAGTTTGTCAGAGATGTATCAAATTTATAATTGTTATCAAAATAAACTTGATTTGAATAAGTGTATATTCTGTTTTCGATTTCATAATAAGCCGTAATAGTAATATAATCTATAGCAGCAATAGTTATACCATTTTGATCAGAATCATTATGTATTTTTAACTGTAAGTCTAGAGCAAAATTATCACTTAATAGATCATCAATAGTAATTGGATTTGGATCATCCCATAAATCGGTTGGTCCTCCATAGACTATTTCTGTTTTACCTGTTCCCCAGTTATCTGATAGGGCTTTATTAGAATAATATTGTAATCCATTTTTTAACATAAATTGATTATCAGAGCAATATATATTGGATGTGTTGTAATTAGCTTTTCTCATCATTTTAACTTCAACTCCCAATAGTGTTATTATTGATGTGGCGCCAGATGGCATTGAGCTGAAATTTATGCCAGACAAACTTAAAATTGGTGTTAAAAATTCATTTGTTGATGGCGGGGCTTTAAATTCTATAGGATAATCTACAGGGCTTCTATTTAATGATCCTATTATGGTGTTATTATAATCTTCACTGGCAATCATTCTACCTGGCGCTATTTGTGGTGTTGAATATTGATATCCAGATTCGGCACTATTTATACAACTAAAATATATTTTTAATTTGAAATCATCTATCTCGCACATAGGAGCAATGGAATCCTCCCCTTCATTGTGAATATCAAACATTAAGTTCAATCCAAAATTTGAATCTATTAAATCATTAACAGTTATTGAAGTGCCCCATAGATCATCTTGGCCACCATATGTTATTGTTTCTTCAGTGGTTGACCAATTATTTGGGTTAGCTTTATTTAATCCGCCTATTGTTAGTTCAACAATTTGATCCACACAAAAATTTGTTGCTGAATCATTAGAAGATTTTCTTTTTAATTGAATTTCAATTCCAACTATTTTTTTATTGTTTCCACCAATAGTTTCTGGACCAGAGCAAGGAAATAGAATTGGATCTACAAAGTTAGATAAAGCTAATCCGAATTCTTTGAATGTCAGTGTGGGCGAGTTAAAATCAGACACTCTATTTGGCACAGTACAAGTTATAAATTCATATGCCCCAGATTGGTTAGATGCTATATTTACATCAAAAACTATTTCACCATTTATATCTTGTTCGTATTCTTTTGGAACAGATGTTAAATATCCATCGACAAAAACAGAAGAATAGTCGATGTCAAAATAGAAATATCCACCCTTGAAAAGATCAATATCTTTAAATATTGGTTCATAGTACCCTAAATATCTATAAATTTGAACTTTATATGACGATGATTCATCAAATGTTAAAACAGTCGCACCATAATCATTATCTATGGAATCAATGTAAAAGGGATCAGTCCAATAACAATCGTTATTTAATTCGATTTCAGTTGGAAATTCAGCATTTATAACAAAATTCGTATAAGCGTAAGGCCAATCTGGTATTTGTGTCATTGTTGAGTTGGTTGTATCATTGATATATGTTCCACCATTATATAGCTCGTCGTTTATTTCTCTTATACAATAATATTTTACTTTTATTCCATAATCCCCATTATAATCATTTAGAGCCATAATAAAATTGGATGCTATAAAAATATTTGGGTTATAGTAATTTGTTATGCCGGTATCTCCAAATAGATCTTTACCATAATACAGACCGTCTTTTTGTTCGTATAAAGACACATCATTCAAACGGTAAGTGTCACCAAAATGTATGCTAGTATTTAATATTATTAGGACATTTTTATATTTCTCGTTTAATATTACATTGATACAATTTTCAGATGTGTTTATTAGATTATTTGGATCAAATATTCCAAAAGTTGGAGATGGATTATAATTTTCATTCAGAACGATAGAAAATTTATAACCATTAAAATCTTTGTTTCCATACAATATCTTTTTAACTACACCACCTTCAATATAAATGTTTTTAACTTCTTTTATTTTAAATTTAATACCTTTAAATAAAGTGTTTGAATAAACATTTTCATCTCCACCATTAAAAACTGAGTATTTATCGAAGTTTTTAAAATATATTATACCATTGTCTTCGTATTTCATTTTATTTTTGAAAAAATAAGTAAAATAGTCAAATGACAAATTAAAATATGATTCGACATCAAATCTTTTTACACTATTATCCAAATAGTCGTCTTGTTGTATATTGGTTGATTGATTTTTATAATAAACATAGTTTGATGTGTCTCCACTATAAAACGTTCCCAGCCTATAAAAATAATCTAAATTTTTAGATAATATTTCTGGATAAGTCAATAAAGGATTTGATGTTCTGTTGAAAATTCCACCAGCTTCATTATTATTATTTAACTTATATGGATAATCAGAATGACTTATTGATCCAACAAATCCCCATTTCACAATAGATTGATTTTTTCTCCATATTTCATTTAGATCGTATATGTCTTCAACCGTGCCATCCTCTAATGTCATTTTATTGTTTGAGCCCGTACTCACTATTTCATATAACTCATCATCCGCAATATACTCTGATGATACATTTTCAATTTTATCTTGATTTTCAGATCCATATCCACCTAACCTTTTTTCTGGTGGAATCGAATTATCGTTATAATCATAAGTGTACAATTTTTCTTCTGTCGTGTCAACGTATTGTGTTTGCTCGTAATCAAAATCAGAGTATTTAGTATTCACTCTATCATAATCGAAATCTTTTATATCAGTAAATTTCAATCGATAAACAGGAAATGTTGTTGGAGTGCTGCCAGTTAAATTGACATAAAGTTTCTTATAATATTCTGAGTTTTTCCCAACTATCCAATATTCAATATATGTGTCACTTAAATTGATTCCATAATCACTTTGTATATAATAACATTTTCTATGTTTTCCGTTAGAGTCTTTCATTAAAGTTTCTATACTATCTCCTTCATAATATTTAATGACGTGATAATTGCCATCTATATTAATTAAATATAAATCGCCATACATATATTTTATTTGTCCGCCAATTAAATATATGTCACATCCTTCTTCATATTGATCACTAACTTCACCATTAATATTTGTTATAAGTAGCTCGAAAACACCACTAATAGCATCATATGATATAATTTCAGCTGTAAAACTTTTCGTTTTATCCTTTCTACTAACAACTTTAACAAACTGACCAGCTTGAAATATGTCTCCTACTGTATCACCAGTTATGAATATTGTTGTGCCTGTGTCTGAAACAGTTACACCAGTATCAGTTGTATATCCCGAGTAAGTTATTCTATATTTATCTATGAAGAAAGTGTCATCTGTAACACCAGTTGAATCAACTATATGAGGTCTTATGACATTGTAATTATCTTTATATTCTATATTGACTGTTTTGATGTTTGTATATCCTGTGTTCCAAAATTCATCCATTATGTCATCGCTGATAATCTTATACATCCACCTGTCGTGTTGATATATTCTTTTAACGGGATATAAACCAGATATCACTTTTTTTCTTTGAAGATCATTTGAGTTATCAAAGAAAATGTAATAATCTTTTGTATCATCCCATTCCTCAATAAAAGGATTTACTGATATGTATTTTGTGTTACCCGAGAAATAAATGTTGTAGAAATCTTCCAATATACAATTCTCTTCAGTAACGCCAGTTCCTAATATTATATTATTTAACAAAGTAGTTCCAGAAGCCATCGTTGGAGTTACATATGAAGTTAGTGAACAAACGAAATCTAAATTATCTATATAGAATCCATAATAACGATTCATCGAATATTTCCTTAGAGACGTTGGAGTGGCTGGCGTGTCATCGAATAAGAATTTTAAATTTAATATGTTTGGAAAAATTAGGTCGTTTCTTCTAAATCCTTCGGTTATAAATTTTTCAAATCTAAAATGTGGAGTTTCAATACTATTTCTATCCTCCATATACAATGTTTTCTGAGTGTATATTCCTGTATTATAATCCATTCCATACCAACTAGATAACTCGGTTTTCTCTGGATTATATTCAAATGGAGCCTTTGGAAAACGATTGTTGTTCAAATAATTATTATATAACCACACACCCAGATTGGAGCTATAATTCATATCGAAATATTTTACACATTTCCATTTATCAATTATCTCTGTTTTAAAATTATCTTTGTTCAAACTATTTAATTGATAATTATTTGTCACATCAGAACCATAACTAGACGGGTCGTCCACTCTCAATATAATAAAACCACTTGGCAAATAATTTTTTCTAATATAGAGTGGGGCAAAATATTCAAATTCTTCACTATACCATTTATCTTCAATATAAGCGGCTCCAGCTTGATACATAGTATCAAATTGTTTAGCGAAATCAGTTTGAACAACTTGATTATCTTTATCATATTTTACATCATATGCTAATTCTTTTGGAAGTCTTTTATAAAAATATGGTATTCTGCTTTCGAGTAACGAATTTTTATTTAATTTATAATGTTTATAATTAATGTTACTCAGCTCTGTATTTGTATTAAAACTTTCCATAAAAAGTTCATACTTAGAGTTGACAACCACTTTAAAATTAGTTGTTAGAAGAGGATTTGTTCTAAGTAATTGAAAACTTTTATTTATCAATCTATTAAATTATTTTTTATGCCAAAACATCAGTTTCCCCATTAATTGTTAATGTTGATGCATTACCTTTTAAGAAATTTCTAAATCTATTTATTTTAAATGTTATTGTAAATTGATAAACACTATTATCAGATAGCTCCATCCAAGATTTTATTTTTCTTGTTACTGAAGTTGAGCTACTTGATGGAGTATATGTTGAATCACTAGTGCTTTTAAATTTGAAATATATTCTCAGTCCTATATTAAATTTAGATTTTGGTGTTAGTACTTTTGTTTTATCTTGACCGGTTTCAACCAAAACATTTAAATCTGGTAAATATGGAAAAACTGCCGCCATGAGATAATTGTTTATTAATTCATCATCATCCCATATAAGATCATTTACACCCACATTATTTGTTGTTCCAGATGAACCGACATTCCAATTACTGCTCGATAATATTCCAAATGTTTGATTCATATTTGTGGATGTGAACCCACTTGATAAAAATGCCCCAGCATCTTTATCTGAGAACCATATGAATTGATTGTCTTTTTGAACGTGTAGTGTGCTATCTGAATCCACCATAAATATCTTATGTTGGTCTCCTCCAGTGGCGGTGTAATATGGCGCAGTAGTGGTGCCTGTATAACTTCTTTGTGATAAGAATCCGAGATTTCCACTTTGAGCTGTATTTTCTATTGATATAACATAATCATCTATAATATATTTATTATTTAAATAAGTTCTCGTTCCAGTTGTCGCTATGCCATAATCTTCACATTCAACAGTGACAATTGTAGATGAATTATTTGTTATATCTTTAACTAAAGTTGATTTTTTAAATAATGACACTTTAATATTGCCTTTAACACCAGCAATGGTTTCTTCGAGTTTTATGATTCTGTTCGTGAGAACAGTAAGATATTCATATAAAGTTTGATTTAGATTTGATGAATCTTTAAAACTAACCTGTATAGCATGATCTGTGTGAGCATAATAGTCTTGATTCAAGTAGAAACTGTCTTCGATGTGTTTGTATACGCCTTTACTGTTCAGAGTATTATCCATATTTACCATTGTTGTGTCTTGTTCGGCCTCTTTGGATATAAAATCTTTATCTGAAAATGTATCTTTTAAATCATCTGGAAATTCTACAGTTAACACGTCACTCCAATCCGATTCGATTAATGAATCGGGCCAACCTACTTCAGATATAGATTTTATTCTTATTTCGACCTTTTCGTCTGGTTGTATTGGTATGTCCAGTTGGTTGATATTCACTGTATCAGCATCAGAAACATCCTCAACCATCCAATACCATTGTTTTGATTGTGCGTCCCAATGTCTTTTTCTAACATCAGTTAATATAGATACCCAGTTTGAAAAATTAGCATATTTTGGCGTGGTTGTTGGGTTCTCAGTTGTTGTTGAAACATTTGTTGCTATAACGGGTGTGGATTTACCAGTGTAAACATTTGCTGTTGATGCGGCTGATTGAGATGATGATATAGCTGCTGTTGCCCCAGCTTGATTTTCAGTAAATGTGCCAGTGTTTCTAAAAGGGTATGGCATAGGATTTATTGTTGTCGTGTTAGATGTTGCTGGTTTTGATGTAACAGTGTAAGTAAATGTCTCTGTGTTATTTGAATTGCCAGTTTTAGAAGCATATCTATATTCTATTCTAAATTGTATAACGTGTTGTGGAACACTTTTATCTGTTAATATAGGCTCGGGTATAGACCAAAAACCTCTGACTCTGTATTTTGGAGCAACATCATTATTAACATTGCTATTTATTTCGTTGATTTGTGATAAACTGGAAGATAAACTTTTCGTAGCTACATCTAAATCTGATTTTAATTTATTTATTTCATCAACAATAGATTGTTTTTCTGTAACTGTCAAACCACCACTATATAATTTTGATGTCTTTGATGTGATGGCTGTATTTAATTGAGATATTCTGGTTTTTATGGTGCTCTTTTCAGAATGTAATTTTTTCAATGAATCTTGGTCCACACTATCAGTTAAGTGTCTATTTATCTGAACAACTTTAAAATTGTCCTGCACTAGAACAGGAGCATTTGGTGGATAACCATAACTCGATGGTATCACTTTTTTTATCATATCTTTTAAAAGTGTGCCATAATCATAGACTTGCTCGACATAATAATTGGCTAAATTTATGTTATTATTAGAGTCTAACAACAAGTCATTTGTATATAAACATATTCCTTTGCTCCAAATGTTACCAACTATATTATCATCAGTATTTATTGGCTTGATGAATATGATGATATATTCATCAAAACCAACATTTATTTGAACTTTCTTATCGTTTGATATATCACTATAATATTTCAAGACATTTGTGCCAACAACTACTGGATCATATCCTTCAACTACTTCGAGTCTTATTTTTGTGTTGGATGAATCAGTATTTACTTCAACCACTCTATATCTCGATGATGCGTTTAATTTGTTGATTATCAATTCATCTCCTATAACTAGAGCTTTTATTGTGCCATCTTGTCCATAATATTTTATGTCATTGAGATGATACCACATTTTATTATTTATATCGTCTATTTCAACTTTGATGACTGAAAAAACGCCATAATAATTTAGATTCTTTAATTTTAAATCATATATTTGCTCATCATAAGGCTCTACGGTATCAATATAAATACCATCATTACTTGGATTATTATACCAAGCTATGAAGTCTGTTATATTTATATCCGAGCGATTTAAATATGTGGATATGAAACTATTATAAGATCTCAAACCAGCCTCAGTTAAAGAATTATCATCGTTCCTGACAAATCTCAGGATATATCTACGGGATAATACTTTATTTACTTCTTCAGCCACTTTATCGGTTAGATCTATTGTTACAGCGAGCATTGGATTCATCAAAGATTCAAAGAAATGGTTGTTTATGGGTGAGAATGTTGATACTTGATTTATACCAGATACTGGCATTGGCTCACGATTCAAATCCGATGTCATTATTCTTTTGTAAGACTGACCGTCTCGCAAATATGTATATCCATCTATAGACGCTAAACGTTTCATATTTTGATTCAAGGCATCTATCTGGGTTTTCAAATTACCAACTGTTGGCATAGAATAAGATCTGACAACGCCATTATCGTCATAAGCCACTTTAACAGAGGAATCTGTGCTCTCGACGAGGTCGTTTATTTTTGTTAATATTTCAACACAATTTTTATTTAAAATTGTCACCTTTTCGGCTAAAGAAACAAATGAGTTAATAGGCTCCACGCGATTTAAAATTATTTTTTTATAGGAAAAATCCTAATTTCTTATTATATATAAAATTTGAGCAACTCCTTTTTTAAAAAATTCACAAAAAATATTAATATATACATTTACAAAAAAAAATCAAAAAATTATGAAACATTTGAAATTATATGAGAATTTTAGATTAAATGAAGAATTTAGTAGTGATACAGCATCATTGATCGCAGTAATTATTCAGACTGGACTTTTAGCTGGAGTTGCAACTGGGCTTAGTATAGCAGCAATCAAAACAGCGATATCTAATTTTATTCATAATAGAAAAGTTAATAAAATATACAATAATTTAATGAAATATTTAAAAGATCCTGTCATCAAGCCGTTGATAGTCGAATATAGTTCTTTGTGTGTTGTAGGAGAAAAAGAGGTAGGTGATAGAAAACAGGATTATTACAGTTATGAAAGATTAAAAGAATTGTCATTGACCATAAATAATAGATTAAAAGAATTGATGACTCCAAAAGAATATGATGAACTTGAAAAATTTAGAACATATATAAAAAGTAAATTGAAAACGAAGTATTCAGAAGAAGAACCAGAAGAATATTTTAAACCTCGCAATTATGTTCCAGAATGGGATAAAGATACTATTGTTGATGTTTTTTTGAGAAATGCCAGTAATTGGTTTGATTATGAAATGAAAGCTATAAATTGGAGAAGACACGCGAGAGATATAATAGAAAAAAGTTGGATTATAAAAAATGACAATATTATTTTGGAAGCCGAAGAAGAGGAAGGTGATGATGATGTCATTTATGGAGATAATGAAATTATAAATGAATTTGTAAGAGATTTAACAGAAGAATGGTTCGAAGAGGGAGCTTGGGCTCGTAATTTTAGAAGATATTTAACAGATATGATAATAGAAAAAGGATATGAAATAAGTAAAAAATAAATAAAAAGATATGGAAGAACTCAAAAATTTAAAAAATTTCGGTGAATTTAAAGATTCTTTAAATGAAGAACTTTTATGGGGGGCAATTAAAAATCTTTTCAACAAATTATTTAGTAATATGGATAAAAAACTCGCTGATCAAGTAAATAATTTCACAAAAAAAATTGACGCGGCTAAAACTTGGGACGAATCTGTTAGGGCATTTGAAGCTGATATGGCGTCTATGAAAACAAAAGTTGAAACAAATGTGAATGCTGCAACAGGTCTATTGGGATTCAGAAAAGCATTGGCAGATCTTAGTGAAGCTCTTTTTGTTGAATTACAAGTCTTATCAAATAAATATCAAGTGCCAGAATTAACCGCAGCTAAAGTTTTTGCAGGGACACCGGAAGCTGAAATGTTTAACAAAAAAAATTCAGAAGAATTTAAAACAAGCCTTGTGACGCCATTAAATGCTAAAATAATAGAATTAAATAAAACTGGAGCAGCTGGATATGATGAAGTAGCTTTGAAAACTTATCTAGACGCACAAAATAATATAGATGCAACAGAACAAGCGACAACTGGCGGAGGATCCCCAGTTAATGCGAGTCACCTTTATCAGTCGCCAAATAAATTATTTGAGGCGACACCTGTACCATCGACGCCAGCAACGCCAGCAACTCCAGCGGAGCCAGCAACTCCAGCGGATCCAGCAACTCCAGCGGCGCCAGCAACAGGGACTCCACCTCAAGGTGACATAACAAAATTAAAGGCGCCAGCAATAAAATGGATTACTGAAAATTTATCAGGTATAGCTTTAAAGAAAGTTAAAGAAGTTCAAAAACCAAAAGGAAATGCCGCCACTGATCCATTTGATCAGGCAGCTTTAAATACAAAAGCGACAGGTAATACACAAAACTTAGCAAAATTGCTCAGAAACATAGTTCAATTACCGACAGCTGCTGATCTAGCTAAAGTGAGAGATAATTTGGCTACTTTGGGTAAAAACCGAGAAAATCCAACTTTTAAAGATGATATTGGAAAATTTTAAAAAAAAGGTGAGAATTTTTTCTCACCTTTTTTTGTTTAGTCAATGTTTATTTTTTTCGATTCTTTCTTTGGCACGACTTTCTTTTTTAGATCCAAAGTCAATATGCCATTATCTAGTTTAGCAGCGAGGCTATCTTCATTATAATCTTCAGTTAGAGGGAAAGTTCTTTTAAAAGAAACTTTTGAAAATTCTCTTTTTGAATAATTTTTTCCATTGTCAGATTTTTCTGTTTTACTTTCGCCGCTTACACAGACATATCCATCTTTAACACTGACGTTTAGCTCATCCTTTGAAAATCCTGGAGCCATAATTTCAATTGTTGCCCCCTCAGGCGTTTCAATAACATTTACATTACCAATTCTATTGGTTGCTAATTTTGTGGGATAATAATTTTCAACATTTTCCCAAATTGTAGGAAGACTTTCAATCATTCTTCCAAAATTGTCAAATAAATCAATACCATTGTTTTTCATATTCATTTTCTCCTTATTATTTTTTTTTTCTTATAATAGTCAATTATTGTGCCGACATGTTTTATATGACATTATGACAAAAATGTTGTAAAAAATATGACATATTAACAAAAAATCATTTGATTATGTTGACATTTTTTCTACCATCAGACCAGTAATTATCACCACCGTAATAAACACATATCTCTTCATCCTTTTCTATATCACGCACAGCAGAAAAAATAAAGAGGCTGTTTTCCTCATCTGTTTCCCATTTAGCATTTGGTGTATCAGAATGATTATATAGACAACTGAAACCAAATGGTATGACTTGATTTCTGGCTTCTATTCTTGGATAATTAAATCTATAATCAATAAATATAGAAGAAGCTTCACCAGTTTGCAAAGGAATGATAAGAAATGGATTTTCTTCTAATATTTCACCGCTCGAAATAAATTCTTTTGCGAATATTCCCCAACCGTGTAATGGCGATTTCCTTACTTCTATTTTTTTATTGAAAAATAATGTACTTTTTTTCATATTAAATATATATGAAAAATTATCATAAAAGTTCTAATTCCTCTAATATTTTTTCATATAATTTTCTGTGTCCAAGCACGTGTTGAAAGGTGGTCAACTTTTTATTATAAAGTTTTTTAACTGTGTATATATCAGTGTAATTTATTACCTTCTCAACAACAATATCATAGTTATAGAAAGAAAATTGCATCATGTTCCCTTTTATGATAAAATTAACTTTATATGTTAATGTATCTAAAAAATTCAATATATTTTTAACAAGGCTATCATCAAAAATGTGTTCTTGTATATTTTCATATCCCCCTCTTATTTTAGATATCAATTCATCAACTTTAGTTTTATTCTTATCTTCAAAAAAATAAAATCCATAACTCGAGTTATATCCCACTAAATCTTCAGTATACAATTCATCCAATTCTTCTTCTGATATGTTCAGAGCTTCACCGCTGGGCATACCCACTATCCAATATCTCTCTTTTGTTCTTATTGGTGTTAGCATATAGATATATATAAAATATTTTTTTTTATTTTGGGCCAAATTAATATTATATATATGAAAAAACAAACAATTTTAATGGATTTCTATTTAGTTTTGTGTAAAAATCGAAAGAAGATTTATAAGTTTATGAAAATTAATAGAATAAAGAATAAAGACATAGTAGATATAAAACTGGCTTTAGAAGAATCCGACGCATCAGAGGATAAATATTCAGATTATTTTAATTTAATGATATACACAAGAATAGTTCATTCTTTAAATAAGGGTAAAAGTGTTTATTATATACCGAATTTCGATAATGAAAAATTAGACATCAATGAAATTTTAAAAATTAAGAAAATATTAAAAAGCGGCACAAACTTTAATCTTTTAATGTTTTTTGATGAATTTAAGGATGATTCTAGGATTCAGAATGATATATTTACAAATATATCGATTTTCGACAACACACAATTATTAAAAGATTACTGAAAAATTTCATTTTTAGCGGGACGACATTTTTATATATAGTTAAAAATAGACATATAAAAAATGCATTCAGAGATAAGATTTATATTCGACACAACCATAACTAGTTCTAATGGATTGATGAATAATAGTGATAAAGGAAGTATTTATGGACGAGCTTTAAAAATTAGAAAAAGAAAGCAATTTCCAAATAATAAAGATGTCAATCCACCACCTCAAACAGATAGCGCAAATGATGGTAAAGGGGCTCCGCCAACAAATACAGAGCAAAAAGTAGAAACTTATAGTGATAGATTATCAGGAATATATGAGGAAAAAACTGATGCTTATTTACTTTACAAAACCAATGATTCAGCTTTTGCTGGAAATATTCCAAATTATTTAAAAACAAATAATTATAGAGAGGACACGGATGAAGATCCTTATATAGCTTTGATTAGAAATTTTGGTGTTCATAAGCCTCTTCTTCTAAGAGCTGCAGATTTTGCTTATTTAAGGGATTTAGGAGTTTATCCAATTAATAGGTTATGGATACTTAGAAGATTTCCAGAGAATGTAGTCGTTCCAAATAATTTGATCTCTTGGTCTAATAAGAATGGCGTAGAAGCCATATCAACTGTTGTTGGGTGGATAAAACCAAAAGAAGATTCAGAAATGTTTAATCTGTCATTTAATGAAAACTGGATTGATCAATCAGATTGGATAGATAAAGTTTTTTCAACAATATTACAAAACGAGTTTGGTATGACACAAAAAGCATTCGTTCCAGTGCCCGGTTGGAGTCAAGGTATATTATTTGGTATATTAAAAGCAATGGGGTTAACATCTGATTTCGATGCCTACAATCCACCAACTGGGGATCCAAATGTTCTAAGACAGGCAAAAATGAGGGATATTACTAGGCAAGGGTTGGAAACAGATTTGAGTATGACGTTAGAAACATCTTATGAGCAAAAATATATTAACGGAATAGATCCAGGTATGGCGATGATGGATATACTGACAAATTTATTTAAGATGGGCACATCCGATCAAAAATTCTTACTTGGTAATAGTCCAGCTTTACAAAATTTATTGTCTGGTATAAATAATCCAAATTGCCAAGCTTGGTTGGAATTAGGTAAGGAATTGTTGAGAACTTTTATTCAAGGTCTTCAAGATTTTTTAAAACAATTAGGAGATTCAAATAAAGTGAGTGTGGACACTAGTTCTTTGACATCTCAAGCCAAGGATGAGGAAGGTAAAATAACAGGTCCTATAACAGGAGTTGATACTAGCGTCATTCAAAATGCTATTGGAAATATAGCTGAGATCTTATTGGCGGGCACAATATCCAAATATCGTTGGCTTATAAGAGGATCAATTGGAGCTATGACAGGAATGAATACAACACCATGGCACTTGACAGTCGGAAATCCATATTCACCGATATTAAACATGGGAAATATTTTAGTTAAAAGAGTGACGATATCGCCTAGCAATGAACTTGGGTTTAATGATATGCCAATGAATATAAATGTTTCTATATCAGTTGAACTCGGAAGACCACTTGGAAAAACTGAGCTAGAAAGAATGTTTAACAATGGTTATGCTAGGGTTTATGCCAGCTCTTCTCCGACTGTTCCTTTACCAAGTACAGTAACTGGAAATGGGGTACCAGCTAGCACAAATGTAAGTGAGGCAGAAAGAGTTTTACCAACTTTACCAGGTACAATGGGCAACTTGATAAATAATAAACCATGATTAAATGGGTAAATAAAAAATAGAAAAAAGTTATATGAGTTATTTATATACAATAGAAAACCAAATTCGTAAAAGCAATCAAAATTATTTACTGGATCTTTTAACTCCAATAGTAAATATAAGCGACGAGCTTTATTATTATCCATATCTGGTGTCAGAAGCCGAAGAAATGAGAATAGATTTAATATGCCTAAATATATATGGACACACTGGATATATTGATGAAATTTTAACTCTAAATAACATTATAAATCCTTGGTCAATAAAAAGTGGAAGCATTATCTATTATGTTGATGAGGAGCAAATATTATTGATGCAGACTAAACCAAAAGCCGACGAGCAAACAATACTGAACAATTTGGTTAACCCAAATAAAGATACCAAAAAAGATCCAAATCGTCAAACTGGTGAAAATTTAACTCCAACAATAAAACCAGCTGGCTTAAAGGATGTTGAAATAAATTATGATAAAAAAACTGTAAAAATTATTGATAAACTGAAATGATAGAAGTAATAGACAGACCAAATAAAAAGTTAAAAGAACTAGTATTTGAATACAAAGAAACTGTAAGTGATGAGTCTATAGACAATTATGCATCAACAATTGGAAAATTTCCATATGTTGTTATAAATGGTGTGACTGTTGAAAGTACGGATATAAATTATTTAAAATTATATAATAACGCATTTTTACCTGAGATAGAAATATCATTCAGAGATCCAACGAACAAACTACATGATTCAAACTATCCACTGGATCAGCAAATTGTCTCAATATTGATATCAGCAACATCAGATTTATTGATGCCAATAAGAATGGATTTTTATATTACGGTTTTTAATTCCGTAAAAGGAAAGTCCGATGCCGAATCAAATTTATACTTATTGAGAGGAATTCTGGATGTCAAAAAAATTATCAAAAATTATAGTATAAATGGAACGAGTTATGAAGCTTTAAAGAAAATTTCTAATATATTGGATCTAGGATTTGCTTCGAATATCAGTGACACGAACGATTCAATGAATTGGTTGAACACTGGAGTTGATTTCGCTACAGATTATATAAAAGATATAGTGAAGCATTCATATATGAGTGATAATACTTTTTTGTGGGCATATGTTGATTTTTATTATAATTTAAATTATGTGGATATTGAAACCCAAATGAAAGAAGACATAAGTAATATTCAAACTGTTGTGAACTCGGAAACAGTAACTGGTGAACAGACAACTATTCCACTCATTTTATCAAATCATCCTGACAAAAGCTCAACAAACTTATTTATAGATAAATATAATTTATTGAACGAATCATTCAATGTCAATTTAAAACAAGGATACAATCCGCTTTTGATATATTATGATACCAGTAATAAAAAAATTCTAAATTATCATATTGATCCAACTTCGACAAAAGGAGATAAAGGGAATCAGATAGTTATGAAAGGACAACCGAGTGATAATAATTATTTAAAGGAACAGGAAAAGAATTATTATGTCGGTAAAATTGATACGGATAATATGCATGCTAATTACATATATGCTGAGATGCTCAACGAGCACAATTTGAATTTTTTACAGAAAATAAGAATGAGTATAATTTTAAAAAATCCAAATTATCAATTGTATCGATTTCAAAAAGTAAGAATTGAGATATATAAATTAACTGAACTGGATCCAAAAATAGTTATAGTAACAAAATCTGATTTATTGAACAGCGCCAATATTGATAAATATAAATTAAATGAAAGACTAAGTGGAGAATGGCTGATAACGGGTATAAATTTTACTTTCAAAAGAGGAAACCAAAGAAATATGGTTCAAGAAGTAACTGTTGTTAAACGTGAATTGACAGCCACGGAAGGTTTAGTAGAGGGAGACAATGCTGAAATGAATTCAAATAAAACAGCATCTACAGTGAATGATATAAAAAATATTTTGATGAAAAAATAATAAAATATATAAAAAATAATGAGTAATGATCAACCAAACATATTAGAACAGAAAGCGTATCTACCTGGCTATGAAGGATATTTAGTGGATCCAATCACAAAGAATACTTCAACAAAAGATATAATATCGGAGTCTTTTCCTAGGGTTCAGACCGTTTTGGATAAGGATTCTTATGATTTTAAATATGGCTTGGAAGATTATGGTTATTATAGTGAAGATTTTTTCTATCAAGATCCGCTTTTTCTCAGTTTTGATATAGTTTTAGATACTTATCAGTCTCCTCTATTTGGAATGGAAAATTCTTTATCTAGTTTTCTAGATAAGTATGGTGAGATACCATCAATAAAAAATAGAGTAGATATTTATAATGAATTTTACGATATTGTTAAAAGACTTTTTAATGTTGGAAATTATTCAATTGATAAGAATAAATCATATTATATTGCCTCTATAACCGGTTTGGATAAAATAACGGCTAAAATGGTTGATTATCAGAAAGATAAAATAACCATAACTTTAAGTGAAGATGTTTCTATGGTCTCTTCTTATATGGCACTTTTATATAACAATCTGTCATATTCTTATAAAGATCAAAAATATATTATACCATATAATCTATTGAGATTCAATATGTATATAAGGGTATCGGATCTAAGAAATATGCCAGTAATAAAAGAAAAAGATGGGACAACAACAAAAAACTATGATAAATCATCTATTGTATATTATTTAAGGGATTGTAATTTTAATTTTTTTGATTCAAAACCATTTGAGGCTGATCTATCAGCTGGTGGATGGGGAGCTTCGCCTTCATACAATCCATCTTCTATAAAGTTTGATGTTTATTATAAATCCATAGATGTTGAAATATATAATCCTTTATTAAATAAATCATTACAAAATAAAGGAAATTTGAATAACAAGGCAACTTCTTTGATATTGGATCCAGATAAAGGAGATCTTCATAGCGTTTTTTCCAATAGTTTGAAAAATGCTGGCAGCGAAGACAATGATAAATTGAAGAAAATGATCAATTCTCAAAATAAAGTTAGTGGTGATGATATAGATGATCCTATTAAAAAAAGACAATCAAATATAGATGAAACATTATCATCGGCTAGCTCATCTTTAAAAGGTATAATTGATGGTGAAATAGGAACATATTATAATAGAAGAACTGGCGAAATGCTAGATTTTGAATCATTCACTGAGGCTATGAAGGACACAATAAACAATGAGGTGGAATTATATAACGTACTAAGAGAACAAAATTTATCTGATTTTCAAAGCTCGACATCGACTATGTTTGATACTATATCCGATCAAGTAGAAAGAAGTGATCAGTTAAGAGAAAAAACATTGAATGATATAGCCATCGGTAATTCTTATATGTTACCAGATCTGTACCAGGATTTCTTGAAAAACTTTTTACAAGATAGATTTATGGAATTAACAGGTCTTCCAAAAATAACGTTGATGGATCCATATGGTAATTTGATAAATCAAGCCGAGCTCGATGCTCGTAGAAATGAACGAGCTTATTACGCTTTAAATGGTGTGTCTGTTATAAATAATAACAATTTGACAAGAAACGGGAGTGGAACAACCACACAAGATATGAATTGGAAAATAGATGTTTCATATAAATTAAAACCGCAGGAAAACTTGGGTAGCGTTCCTTTTGAACAACCAACAATAAATCCTGTCGTTTTAGGTAGTGTTCCTTTTGAAGAGCCAATAATAAATCCAGTTGTGCTTGGAAAGTTAAATCTGACACCACCAATTGAAGAGCCAGTGAATCTTGGTGAAATATATTTAGAACCATTCATAATAAAACCACCTGAACTTGGTAGTGTTTCACAATTCACAAAACCGATTCAACCCATTGTAAAATTGGATTTGATGCCCGACTCTCCGACAATAGCTCCTCAACCAATGGGATCAATCGACACATCATTTACACCAAAACCAGTAGAAGAACTTGGCGATTTGATGCCAGATGTCGAAGCTCGACCCGAGCCCGATCTAGGGAAAGTTAATACGACTCCAAGGCCAATAAGTCAAGAAGAACTTGGTAATATAGCTTTAAATCCACCGGCTGAAGGGGAAGTAGATCTAGGAGTTTTGCCAATAAATGTAAAAGAAAAAGAAGAGCTTGATTTCGGCGTTATAGATCAAACAGTTAAAGAAAGGGAAGAAACATCATTGGGTAATATTGATACAACACCAAGAACAATAGAAGAAGTTATTCTTGGAGATTTATATTCAAATGATGTCGAGCCTCGTGAAGTCGATCTTGGTTATTTGTATAGAGGATTAACTGAAAAAAATATATTGGAAATAATCTATTTGTATACACGAGATGATAGTTTTAAATTATTGGATAATGTAAAATTATATGATAATTCTGTTTCAGTAAAAGAAATATTAAATGAAGATAAGATAGATTTATCCACAAGAGAAAAAAGTCCTTTTGAACTCGTATATTCTTATGATAATAAAGTAGATATAAAAAAGACTATTGAAAATGCTGTTCTATATAATAATGAAATAAACAAGATAAATAATTTGGAATTAGAAAAAATTATTTCTGAGATAAAAGAAAAGAAATTAATGGAAACAGTAAAACTTTATTCTCCAGATGATACAACGGCTAAAAGATTGGATGAAAATGAATTATTATATGAACCAGTGGATAAACAACCCGTTGGAAATTTGGGCGTAATTGAGCAAGAAGTTATAAAATCCGAGGAGAAAGAAACGCTCGGAAAATTATATTACAATGACGTTAATAAAAAATTGTTAGAATTAGAATATCTATATAGTAATGAAGTAGATAAGAAATCTATTGAATTGGGTAAATTATATGATAATACTGAAGCTTTCGTCAAGAATTTGGATGACGGCAAACGAGTATATGATCCGCAATCAGCCAGAGCGATATATGAAGCAGAATATGATATAAAATATAAACATCAAGATATAGATATCTTTAAGATAGAAAAAGAAGATCAAGCTAAGTTTAGAAAAACATACTTATATGAAGAAATTGGTGAAACGAACCACGATATAGAAAAAGAATACATTGATACTGAAACGAATAAGAAACATCAAGAAGGAATATTTGATGGAGAAAGATTGTATGATAACGAAATAAAAATAGAAAAAGAAAAGGAAACTTTGAGAATTGATACGGATTTCGATAAGAAAAGAGATAAAATTGAGGATATCAATATAATAAGTGAAAATAAAGGATATATTCAAGGGATGGATAAATATAAAGTTGTTGAAGATGAAGATATTCATAAAGAGATATTAACAAGAACTAATATTTATGATGAATCTGAATTGTCAAGAAAAAGAAAAGATATGCCTGTTGATAAATTATATGATAATGATGAAATAAAATATGAAGTTGAGAAAGAAACTATAAGAATTGATCAATCGAGCAAAGAAAAGAATATTTATGATAAGCTCGACTCCAATGATATTATACAAACGAAAGAAATAAAACATAAGGAAATAGAAGAAGATTATATATATGATAAGGAAGAATGGATAGAAAAGAATTTCTTGACAAAATATGATAGAATAGAAGGTGTGCCGCGAGAAATTGAATCATTGGATGAGAGAAAATTATATGACAATGACGAGGTTTATATGGCAAAAGAATTATATGATGATAAAATAGATTTTGAAATCAAGAAACAAGTTGAATTCGAACAACATAGTCTTTATGATAATGATATAACAGAAGATAAAACATTAGAAAACAAACATATAGAAATGGAAATTAGGGACACTGGTAAATTGTATAAAACTTATTTATATAATAATGAAGCAGAAAAAACAAATGAATTAAAAGAGCAAGTTATCGATAAAGAAATCTTTGATAGAAAGACTTTGAATAATGATAAAATTTATATGGAAAGTGAAGCGACTGGTCCTAAACAGATTCTAAATGGAGATGAGATTTATATGGAAAATGAAGCGACTGGTCCTAAACAGATTCTAAATGGAGATGAGATTTATATGGAAAGCGAAGCCACTGGACCTAGATTAACTCTAAATGGAGATGAGATTTATATGGAAAGTGAAGCCACTGGACCTAAACAGATTCTAAATGGCGATGAGATCTATATGGAAAGTGAAACTACTGGACCAAGATTGACACTCAATGGCGATGAAATTTATACAGATGATGAAAAATCCAATAATACTTTAAATGGAGATAGAATTGATGATTCTGGAAACAAAATAAAGAACGAATCTTTAAATGGTGATAGAATAGACACTGAAACTAAAGAAAATACAAATAATATAGAGGATACAAAGAATGAAAGACTTGGATAAACTATGGGTCGGTTTGGTCGAAGATAACAAAGATCCAAAAAAATTAGGAAGAGTTAGAGTAAGAGTTCAGGGGCTTTTTGGTGACATAGAAACCGAAGATATACCTTGGTCTTCTCCTATAAAATCGTTGAGTGCTCGTAGTTTTGAAGTACCAGCAATTGGTAAAATTGTTTCGGTTATATTTCCAAATGATTTATTATATGAATCTTATTATATGTTTGCTGATCATTATAATGTGAATCTAGCTAAAAAAGTCAGTGAATTAGAAGGAGATGAATATGCTAACTTTGTGGCTCTGGTTTTTGATCATAAAACGAAGATATTTTCAGATGACACCAATTTAACCGTTGATTATAAATATAATAGAATGACTATTGACAATGATAATATTAATATGGAGCTGAAGGATAATAGTAAAAAATTGAATCTTGGAACTCAAAAGGCTGATCAACAAGCTGTTCTCGGCAATCATTGGTTCGACTGGATGGATAAATTTATAAATGCTTTATTAAAACCAACGGCTCTAATAGGCAATGCTGGCGCCCCAATCTTGAAGCCTGATTTAGATAGATTAATGGTTGAATATCAAACAATTAGAGAGACATTTGTTTCTAAAAATGTTTATATTGTTGATAATAATAAGGTTGATAAAATAGAAATGAAATATAATAGCCCAATTATGGATGATGGATTGAAATTAAATGAATCATCTATAGTGAAAGATAGTCCGATGGGAGAAAAATTATCAGATGCTATTAAAGAACAGAAAGATAAAGAATTAGAGAAAGTTAAAAATGCTATGCCAACAGAAGCATTTGAAGAAGATTTAGTAGAAAGAAGACCCAATGGATTAGATGAGCAGAATAAAACAGATGATGATATAGTATTTAATACGATATATAAAGAAGTGTCTAATGGTGAAGAAAAGGAAATTACAAAAGAAAGATATGATGACATAAAAAAGACAGAGTCCCAAAAAACAAATATAGATTCTTATGAAGAGGTTTACGAGCAAAGTGATGCGGACGAAATAGCTTTCGGATTTTCTTTAAGTGCTGCGACCTGGATGAATGAAGATGATATACCTTATTATGATCTGGAGCAAAGCGACACAGATAATATAGCAATGGATTACGATCCAAATAGAGCATATATTTATACAGCTTCGGACGGTAGTAAATATACTGATGCTGGAACAGAATTTAAAACAACTACTGGTAGTTTTAATAGTGATCAATATAAAAAATACTATCTAGGAGGCGGATTAAAAGAAGATGATTATAGAAGGGCCGCCAACAGGCTTGGTGTTGATGTCGCTACAATAAAGGCTGTGACTTATGTTGAAAGTAGTGGGTCTGGATTTAGAAAAAGTGATAATAAACCAAAAATTCTTTATGAATCACATATTTTCGGAAAATTAACTGGTTATAAATATAATAAAGTGGCACCATCAGTTTCGACGACAACTTGGGATCAAGGTAGAGTATATTATAGTTTAGATCAATATAATAGATTAAACCTGGCTAGCAATTATGACAAAAATAATGCTCAAAAATCAGCATCTTGGGGAATGTTCCAAATTCTTGGATTGAATCACGTTCAATGTGGATATAATGGTGTAGATGAATATGTTAAATCTAATTATGTGAGTGCCGGTAAACATCTTGATAACTTTGTAACATTTTTATTAAAAAGTAAATATACAACAGAAAGAGGCAAAAAAATGGGATTTACTTCAACGATGCTAGGAGCTTTGCAAGATAAAAAATGGGATAATTTCGCTTTCTACTATAATGGACCAGGATATAAGAAAAATAATTATGATACAAAATTAAGAGACGCTTATTATGGTTTTAGAAAATAAATCACTTGAAATATGGCTAAAAAAACAGAAGGAATATTAAAAAATATAGAAAAAATTGAAGCATCTGTTTCAGATATAGGTGAAAAAATAAACAGCATCAGCGGTCTGAGTATACCAAAAATATCTTTTCAAGATTTTTCAAAGGGGACATCTATTGCTTCTGGTGTTTTTCGTTTTAAAACCCCTAGACAAATAGCGAAGAAAATGATTACTATGGGGGGAAACATAGGAGGAACATCCATAACTGATAAAATTAAAGATTTTAATAATCAAGTGATAGCTGGGGCAGATATGGGAGCAACAGCCAGCCAGACTTTGATGGCATTAAACGAACAACTTATTGCTGAGCAAGATACAGAAATGACAGCGCATTGGATAGTATATGGTAAATTTTTATATGATGACAATGGTAAATTGGTTGATAATGAAATTTTATTTCCAGAATGTGTTGGTCCGGATCAAAATGAAGATCCTAGAATAAATTTTATGACAAATGATTTTCCAATAATGGATCAAGTGAAACAAATGAAAGACGAGCTCGTTCGCTCGGTAAAACAACTTCGTATAAAAGTCGGTGAAATTGCCGCAGTTTCAAAAGATATACCAGCACAATTGATATTAGCGATAACATCATTGGCTTCAGCTGTTGTCATATTCCCATTTGGATCTGGTGTTCCACCAGCTGTAACGGCAGTTAAAAATCTTTTATCTAGTATACAATCTTTACAAACAAGAGTATCTCAATTATTAAATCTTTTAAAACCATTAGCTTATTTGGAATATTTGTTAGATGATGATGACGCTGAAAAAGCAATAGCTGTTGTAGATAAAATAATGAAAATAATATTTGTTCCAATAAAAGCTATAGAAATAATGATAGACACAATGGTTACGCCAGTTATGAGCATCATACCAAAAATACCTGGTGTTGATACGGAAGCCGAGCCAATTGAAGCCGAAGATATTGTTGTTAAGCCATCTGATAAAATCGAACCAGGCACAGAGATAACATTAGACATAAATCCTTCTAAAGGATCTTGGCAATATAATTATTTATGGGTGTCTTCGCCATCTGGTTTCAAATCAACCGATAAGAAAGTAAAAGTGATTCCACCATATACTATGAAATATTATTGTCGAGTGACCGATAAGGCCGATGCTAATAATTATATTATGAAATCTGTTAAAGTGAAAGTTGGATAAAAAAAATGAATTTTTTATTTAATATATAATAAAAAAAATTATTCCATATGAAAAACATTAAAACATTTGATGAATTTTCTTTAAATGAGAAAAATAAACCTTCGGCAGGTTTGACAAAAAAAGAGAAATCAGAAATCGTGAAGAAGGCCAAAAGAGGCGAAGATATAGGTAAGCCAGGTGAACATTTCAAAGATGTTGTAAAAAAGGCTAAGAAATATGGCGCTAAAGATCCAGAAGCAGTAGCTGGAGCAGCCCTTTGGAAAAATATTAAAAAATAAAAATTATATAAAAAATGCCTTATATAGAACCGAATAAATTATTAACTCCAACTGAAAAACTCATAAAGCCTTATGAGTGTTCGTTCATAGCCATAGAAGGTCCAAATCTAAAGGGAAAATTAACATTAGAAGGATTGGAGATACCTTATGATTCATTTTATTTGTCTCAACTTATTTTGAATGAGTCAGCTAAAGATCAACCACTTCTATATGGATTTTTGGGCACGAATGTTACTTTTGTTATGATAAGAGCTAAATATATGCCGGTTTTACCACATTGGCAAATAGAAACCGAGCAGTATGTGGAATATTACTTTATTGATAATCCATCAGAAGTGAGAGCAATGGGGCAGCTAATGGTTTTAAGTGGAAACAGTGCTCGAAGAGTTCCACAAATAATGTTGAATAATCCGAGCTCGAAATATAAGGTTCAACTAGAAGTTTTAACAGCTAATTTACCACAAAGTAGTTTAACCGGTTCAACTCTTCAATTTACAGATATGTCAAAATTTGCTGGTTTATACTATAATTCAATTGTTACTAATCAAATCGATTATACAACATCAACTGGCTCGACAGAATTGAAGATACTTGATGCCGATTCAGATCCAGTTATGATAATACCGTTCAGCAGTATAAGAACTGTTTTAAAGGTGGATGATTTAACATTATGGGTTGGAAATGATACAGAAGAAAAAATACAACTGGAATTTTTGAGCTCATATCAAACTGATCAAGCAAATTCTAGAATAAATTGGGTTTTAGAAGAGCCATTGGAAAGATATTTGACAAAAACAAATTTATCTGTCGACACTGAAGCTCCTTCTATATTATGGGAAAATGTCTTAACTGGAACAACTACTGGTGTGACATCCGATACTTTAACGCTTTATTTATTACAGAGCGGGACAACTCGACTTGATACTGAAATAAGAGATATCATCATAAGTGGGGCTACCGATAATAGAGATGGAAATATGAATAAAAATGTTGTGGGTATAACTATAACACAGCTAAATGATATCGTGCCTGTTTCTGGTGTGACAGATGTGGGTATATATGAAATGACCTTTAATGTCAGAGACTTGGCAAACAATAGTTACACTGTTATAAAATATTTGGCTATTTATTATGATAATTATTTAACTGGATTTTGGAATGATAGTGGCGAATGGCAAATTGTCCAAATAACAGTTTAAGAAAAAAATGAGAAAAAAACTATAATATATATATTAGAGCTATGACTTATAACTATACTTTAGATAATTTTTTAGCTATACCAGATAATAGCGATGACAGGCTTTTTATTTACGATAAGAATAGAAACTTTGTCGATAGTGTTATACCAAGCTTATCTTATTATTTTGTTCGAAATAATTGTTTGGTCATAAAGATAACCAATAGAAATGATATTATATTAAGTTTCAAGGATTTGGTTACAGCTAAACAGGCTTTATCGAAATTGGATCTAGTGATAAATGAAAATTTTGCTTGATGAAGCATTTGAAAATATACGATCAGTTTAATTTTGATGATTTTTCTGAAGAAGATCTTTTTGGAGAAGATTATGGGTCATTAACAAAATTTGAAGATTTGGTTGGTGTAACTATAATAGAAATAATTGTTGATGATCTAAAACAAAATATGATCTTTAAGTTGAAAAATGGTGACGAATATATATTATATCATCAACAAAATTGTTGCGAACAAGTGGAAATAGATGATATAAATGGTGATTTGGATGATTTATTAAACACTCCTATATTAAAAGCGAGTGAAGACACAAACAGAAATGAACCGAGATCACCATCTGATGAAAGTTTCACCTGGACATTCTACAATTTATCAACAATAAAGGGTTATGTTACAATAAGATGGTATGGATCTTCTAATGGATGGTATTCAGAAAAAGTTGATTTCGCGAAAGTTGAGAGAGATAATAATAATAATAGAATAATTCCAGGATAAGAAATTATTCTTTATAAATGACACAATAAGGCTCATTGTGTGTTAGTTGAATTATTTTACGAAATGCTGTTCTAACATCACCATTTTCAACAAGAGGATTTTCAACATCAATTAATTTTTTTAACTCTTTCAAGTTCAAATCCCAAGGATCTCCTTTGAAAATAATTCTATCTGTTTTTGCGTTAAAGATATATCCCAAAATAAATTCGTTTAATTTATCTTGATTTTCAAATGAGCAATAAGTTATTTTTTCTTTAAGATTTAATTTCACAATATACATTATTTTCTATAATTTATTTTTATTTTTTTATAAAGTTTAAAATTTTTGATTATTTTTGTTTTATATATATATATTAAAATCAATATTAACTGAATGAAAATTAATTTTAATGATTTCATAAACGAGGAGCTATCAATGATGTCAAATAAAAAATTGAGAGACGCCATACACGACATAGTAACTAATTTGGATAAAGACCAATCAATAGATATAGAAGAGCTTTCGAGCGAGCTTTTATTGAAATATAAAATCACAATTAGTCCTAAATTTTTAGATGAATATCTAAATGATTTCAATAAAATAAAAAGAGGTTATAATGTTTCAGACACTATTTTTTCTAGACAAGATGCTAGATGGTTGAATATCAAAGATAAAGATGATACTAAAGAATTGAGAAATAACTTATATTATCAGAGACCATCTTTGGCGAAACATAAAGATAGAATGGTGAAAGATATAATAGAAAAAAGATTGGATGATGCTTATAAATCTGGCATGAAAGATTTAAAATTATCAGAAGAAACCATTAAAAAAACTTTTATTTTACAAGATCCGAATGATGCTAAAAATATAATAAAGTCGATTTATGAAATGGTGAACATTCAGATGAAATATAAAAACACAAAAGAGAATTGTTGGAAGATGATGATCATTATGGGATATAATAGAATGAAATTGGATACGAAAAAGAATTATTTTGATTTAGCGCCAGAATCTATAAAAAAAGAATATGAAGAAATCGGAAAAATAAATCTAACGCTAGAAAAAGAAGATGTAAGGAAGCCAGATCCAATATTAATGGAAGACGATACGAAAAAATCCACCAAAAATGATATGACATTAAAGGAATGGAGAGAAAAAAATAATCCAGTTCCTTCACCTAAGAAACCAGCTCTTTTGACTAAAACTGCGGATATTAAAGATTTGGATGAAATCGTTGCTAAAAATTTAGATACCAATAAAATATTTAGAGCTGAAGTTTATGATGATCCGAAAGATATATCCAGTATGAACTTATCTATTGATACAGAATATGCTAATTTATTTACATTTATGGTACCCTGTGTAAAAATATTTTATAACACTAATATCACAATATACTGGGATGAAATTGGTGAGATGTGGTGTTATAGTGAAAAGTTGAAAAAGTATGATTATATTTATGATGAAGATAATGAAGGTAATGAAAAAAAGCCAAAAATGTCAAATAAGATCGAGACAGGGACAAATATAAAACCTGGCGATGTGCTGATCTGTCAAAAACACGACTTTTATATATCAGAACCAATTAGAAAAACATTGGAACTGAAATTAGATCAAGGAAGGATTGCGCCAGTTGTCGGTGAAAAAAATTTCGATTATTATGTGTATGGAACAGCCAATAAAAATTTTGTGTATAAAGCCTATCATTCAACAAAAGATGATAAGTGGCATATCGCTTCTTCACTTTTTTAATCTTTTTAATTTTTTACCATTTTTCTTCCATAAAAGGATCATCATCTATGTTTGATTTCCATCTTTCGGCTTGTTCTTCGCTAAAAGATTTATCTCTAACACTTTTTATACTAAGAGGTTTATAATCATACATATGATTAGGACTCAGTGCTCCCCATTCGCTTCCGTCTTTCATCACTTCGTCTTTTATTGATTCTTCCATTCTATTCAATAGAAGTTCAAGTTTTTTTCTTTGCTCTGGATCAAAAATATTCAATAATTCTTCTTTTTCTTTATCGACTTTCTCATCTCTAATAAATTCTTCTGTGATGTCTGTATCAAAATGCGTCCACTCAACAAAGACTGAATTTTTAACATATTTTTTTAATTGTTTTTTCTGTTCATTTGTTAAATCTGATAATATTTCAAATAGCTCTTTTTTATAAAATTTATTAGTTTTTAATTTGTTGATATATCTTTGTAAATCTGTTATCTTTCCAGGGATGTGTCTCGCTAAAAGCATTATTCCAAAAAAAGTCAACATACCAAGCACAAAACCGATCAATTCCGATAAGGTTTCTTCATTTAAAAATTCATCATATTTCTTTAATTTTTCCATAGTGATTATTGGTATTTTTCATTATATATAAAAAAAAATTCAAAAAAAAACTTTATTTTTATTTTTTATATATTATGTAAATGAAAACTAAAACAGTAGAAGAGCAATATGTTCAGCTAGAACATCGAGAACAAATTCTTTTAGGAGAGACCGATTTTTTTTACAAATGCTTCAGAACATTTATGACATTTTTTATTAATATATAAAAATAAAAAATAATATGATAATTGATACAAAAACAAAAATAAAATTGACTAAAAAATTAATTAATAAGTATAATTATAATGGAAATCCTGGTGATGTTATAGAGATTGATATCGAAAATCTTCCAAATAATAGTATGAAATTAATAAAAGTTAAATGTGATATATGTGAGTCCGAAAGAAGCTTGCCGTATAGAACATATATGAAGAATTATTTAAAATACAATTTATATACGTGTTATGGTTGTAGTAGAATAAAATATGAAAAAACTTCCATTATTAAATTTGGGGTCAATAATCCAATGCAAAATGATGAAATAAAAAATAGATTAAAAGACACAATATTGAACAAATATGGAAGAGAATTTTATTTACAAACAGATGATAAAAAAGAAAAGGGTACTCAAACCTGCCTAACCAAATATGGTGTTGAAAATCCGATGCAGGACACAAAAATAAAAAATAAGGCAAAAAACACAAAAAGAGAAAAATATGGAGATCATTATGAAAAGATAACAGAAAAAATAATAAAAACTAAAAAAGAGAAATATGGAGAGCATTATGAAAAGATAACAGAAAAAATAAATCTTACAAATGTAAAAAAATATGGATGTGATTATCCTTTACAAAATAAAGACATTTATAATAAATCTATAGAAACGTCAATTAATAAATATGGAATGCATCCAAATAAATGTTCGTTTATAAAAGATAAACAATTGACGACATTATCAAATACCACTTTTCAAAAAATAAAAAACAAATATCCAGATATAAATTTTATATCTAAAGAGAACTGTCAATATACAATAAAATGTGACGATTGTGGATTAGAGTATAAGATCAGTTTTAATTTATTTTTTCTTAGAAAATCAAACAATATAACGCTTTGCACTTTATGTAATGATCCAAAATTAAAACATAAATCGGATTTTGAGCATCAAGTTATTAATTTTTTAGAAAAGAATGAAGTTAAATGTCAACCAAATTATAGAAAAATTTTAAATGGGAAAGAAGTAGATATATATCTTCCAGATTATAATATGGCTATTGAATGTAATGGGATTTTCTGGCATTCTGAATTATATAAATCAAAAAATTATCATAAAAATAAAAGCGAAGAATGTAAAAAAGTGGGGGTCGAACTTCTACACATATGGGAAGATGACTGGATATATAAACAAGATATAATAAAATCAATAATATTAAATAAATTAGGAAAAATAAAAAATAAAATTTATGCAAGAAAATGTGAAATATTAGAAATAAATGACAATAATATGGTTAAAAATTTTCTAGATGAAAATCATATTCAAGGATTTGTTAAATCTTCATTTAAAATTGGATTATTTTATAATAAAGAACTAGTTAGTTTGATGACTTTGGGTTATAGAATGATAAATTCTAAAAAAGAGTTTGAGCTCATAAGATTTTGTAATAAAAAATACACGAATGTAATAGGGTCAGCTAGTAGATTATTTAAAAATTTTATAGAAAAAATAAATAAACCATTTAAAATTATCAGCTATTCCGATTCATCCCTTTTCAATGGTAATATGTATTTAAAAATTGGATTTGAATTAATTGGAGATACATCTTTAAATTATTATTGGGTTGTTGATGGCATCAGAAACCATAGGTTCAAATATAATAAAAAAAAGTTAGTGATGATGGGAAATGATCCAAATAAAACAGAATATGAAATCATGACGGAGAATAATTACTATAGGATATGGTCATGTGGAATGAAAAAATGGATATATGAAAGAAATTAAAAAAACAGTAGAAGAGCAATATGTTCAGCTAGAACATCGAGAACAAATTCTTTTAAGACCAGACACCATAATAGGAAGCACCAAAACAGATGAGAGAGATCTGTTTGTTATGGATGGGGATAAAATCAAGATGAGAACGGTGAATTATAATCCTGGTTTCTTTAAGATTTATGATGAAATTTTAACCAACGCATCCGATCATTATATTAGGACGAAACAAGTCAAATATATTAAAATTAATATTGAGGGCGATAATATATCAATAGAAAATGATGGGCCTGGTATACCAGTTCAAATTCATAAGAAAAAAAAGGTTTATGTACCGGAGCTTGTCTTTGGGCATCTTTTGACATCAGAAAACTATGATGACACCATAGAAAGGACTTGGGGTGGAAGAAATGGAATTGGTGGAAAAGCAACAAACATTTTCTCTAAAAAATTTATTATCGAAACATCAGATGGTAAGAAAAAATATTATCAAGAATTTTTTGATAATATGTCTGACAAAACAAAACCAGAAATAATATCTAGTAGAAAAAATTATACAAAAATAAAGTTCTATCCAGATTTTTCAAGATTTGGAATATCCGATATAGATGGAAATATTCAAAATCTTATGATGCGGCGAGCAGTTGATGTTGCGGCATATTGCTCTGGCATAAAGATATACTTCAATGATACCATAATACCGATAAAGACATTCAAAGATTATATGAAAATGTATGAAATCGATGAGGATAACATTTTTTATGAAAAGATAAATGATAATTGGGAGATAGGAGTTTCAGCATCAGTAGATAATAATTTCAATCAAGTTTCTATGGTCAATGGCATATCTACCTATAATGGTGGAACACACGTTAATATCATAATAAATCAAATAACAAAGGCTGTCCAAGAAATTTTATCTAAAAAATATAAAAACTTGAATATAAAGCCAGCTGACATAAAAAATAGATTGTTTTTGTTTGTGAATTGTAAAATTGTCAATCCAGAGTTTAACGAGCAATCAAAAGAGACATTGAATACTAAAATTATAGATCAACCAAAAGTTTCAGACGCTTTAATAAAGAAAATAACTAGCTCGAATTTCATAAAGGAATTAGTGGATTTTTTACACGTCAAAGAAAGTTTGGACACAAAAAAGGAAATAGGAAAACATAAAATAAAAATTTCTAAACTGGATGACGCTCGTAAAGCTGGAACGTATGAGAGCGATAAATGTTATTTGACATTATGTGAAGGGGACTCAGCCGCCGCTTCAGTTATGGCTGGACTTTCTGAAGTGGATTCGAGTTATTGGGGAATTTTTCCTTTAAGGGGGAAACCAATGAATGTTAGAGATGCAGCTCTTCAAAAAATAAGAGAAAATGAAGAAATAAAAAACATCATCAATATACTTGGCCTTGAATTTGGAAAAAAATATACAGATACATCAAAATTAAGATATGGTAAAGTAGTATTAATGGCTGATGCAGACTGTATAGATGAAAACACAATGATTCTAACTAAAAGAGGATATGTGTCTATAAAAGATCTAAATTACGAGGATTGTGTCATGACTCATGAAAACAGATGGAAAAAAATTAAAAAAATTATAAAAACTAAGAAAACAAATCTGATTAAATTAACAATAAACAACGAAGATTATTTTTTCGGAGAAAATCATGAGATTCCAGTGTTGAGAAATGGAGAAATCGTTTTAGTAAAAGTGAAGGATATATTAATTACTGATAAATTATTAAAAAGAAAAAACGAACTTTAAATTTCCAGAGTCATATATTCTATAAATTTTTCTCTCAAGCATTATATCGTGTTCGGTCTTGCTCGGATCAAATCCTTGTTTAACTAGCTCATCTTTTCTAAAACCAAATCTATGCTTTCTCACACCATCGATAATATAATAATAATTAGGCTCGGTCTTTCCAACAAGCTTGAAACCAAGTTTTTTATATAACTCTCCTTGACTCCAAGACCTGTCAGCATAGCTGGTCACTTCTTTTGGCTCAAAGTTTTTAACAAAAAATTTGAACAGTCTTGAAGCTCCTCCAACAACACTGGTGTTCAGCTTGTTACAGAACCTTAGCATCTCGTAGGATCCATCGTGTGAACTTTGTCCCATAGCCCTTCTCAAGCTTCCAAAGGTCATTAAAGAAACAAGTTCTTCTTGATAAAAAAGACCGATCTTGATCTTTGAACCGACGAACCCTTGAATGTGGTTCGTTTCAAGGAAATCTTTAACTAATTTATTATTATTAACCTCTTTCATATCACATTTTCTAGCATAGATCTTATTTGGAGTCTTGTTCAACAAATTCAGAATTCTAGATTTAACGATTTCTTGTTTATACAACCATTCATCCTCATAAATATGAATGAGTTTAATCTCTTGTTTTTCTGCTAGTTCAGTTTTTTCAAGATGATAATTGTTTGACTTGTTCAATTCATTATGCCACCATATTCCATTAAATTCAAAAGCTATTTTTAAATCAGGTATATAAATATCTAGCTCACCGTTTATTGTTTTCCTATCTGATGATAAAACTTTATAATATTTTTCAATAAATTCTTTTACTTGAATTTGACCACCAGATGTATAATATGTTGGATTACAAATATTACAGATTTTCAATCCGGATCTGGCTCTATTGTAGATGACATGTTTAGGCACAATGAATGTATGATCTTTTCCACAATCACATTTACATTCACACAAATTTGTATTTGATATTGATAAAATTGTAAGAATTTTTTCAAAATTTTTTATAAATGATTCTTTAAATTTATCTTTACATTCAATAGTGTTATTATAATAATCGCCATATCTTTCTACACTTGTTTCATATTGTTTGTTTTTAAAATCTTTAAATTGAAGAGGATGTTCCACTCCATATTTTTCGAGAAGAACATTTTTTATTTTTACTTTGACTGACTCATCTTGAAATAAATTTTCTACTCCGTATTTCTCCAAACATGTCTTTTTATATCTATCTTTAAAAATATTTGTTTTGCTTGTATGTTCAACTCCATATTTTTCTAAACATGTCTTTTTATATTTTTTTTTAACAATATCACTTTTCTTTGGGTGCGAAACTCCATATTTTTTCAATGATGACTTTTTAAGTTTTTCTTTTGTGTCGATATTCAAAGTTGAACATCTTGTAGAACAAAAAGTTCTATATCCTAATGTTTTATTTAAAAATTTAACTATTCTACCACATTCTTTACAAGTTGGAACATTATTCATGTTATTAACGAATAAATAAACTTTTTCTTTAAAAGATAATCGATCAAAATCGAACTTATTCGAATAATCAACAATTTGTTCATAAATTTCATGACAATTTTTCATCAAATATTCTTCTCTGGAATATTTTCCAGAATCATTTTTTGTTAAATACAATTTTTCAAAATCAATTATTGTCATATGATTATATCATCTATATTTTTTCCTATTTTTTTAAAATAATTAAACAATATCCACTCTATAAGCTTTGACTTGTTTTTTGTATTATCATTTAACAGCTCTAATATTTTTGGATTTATTGTAAAAGTTGTTCCAATTTTTTTTGTTATCATAAACTTTTTTTATTTGTATATATTAATATTTAAAAGTCAAAAACCATTATTTTTACAATTATTTTACATTATTATTTAAAGATGAATATGATCAACCACAACAACATCGACACTTTCTTTATTCATAGAACTCATTATGTCTATACAATCTCCTAAATATAATTCAACATTTTGAAATTTATCCATTTTTATTTTTTTTTATTTATATATTAAATTGAAAAACCATTATTTTTCCATTATTTTGTTTTTCAAACTATAAAATAATATTAAGATATATAAAAAAAAAATGATTATTGTTTATGGTAAATAGATTAAAAAATGAAGAAAAACGGAAAAATCTTCCAGTTTCTTTAAATAGAAAATTATATGATATTCTAGAAGAAGTTTGTGCCGAAAAAGATGTTAATAAATCAAAATTAGTGGAGAAACTGATAAGAGAATATCTAAAAGAAGAAAAAGGAATAGACACAAGCTCTATAATATAAAAAAGAAGCAAGAGAATAATGGATTTAAATATAAAAGATTTTGAAGTTTTAAATATAGATAATATAAAGAAAATAGAAAAAGAAACCACAATGTATGATATCGAAGTGGAAGACGATAATACATTTTACATATCTAAAAATCAAAAAGATGATATATTAGTTCATAATTGTGATGGAGATCATATAAGGGGATTGATTATAAATCTTTTTGACACATTTTGGCCGGAACTTTTAAAATTAAATTTTATCTATGATTTCATAAGCCCTATAGTCAAGATCACAAATGGAAAAACTGTAAAATATTTTTATAGATTAAGTGAATATCAAAAAGAAAAAGATAAATATAAGGGATTGGAAATCAAGTGGATAAAGGGGTTAGGCACGATAAGTCCAGACGAAATGAAATTGTTTTTTAAAAATATTAAAAAACACCTCATTCCTTTTCATTATGACAATAAAGATACAGAAGAGCTCATTGATATGGTTTTCAACACGAAACGATCGGACGATAGAAAAGAATGGATGAAAAATTATGAGCCGAAAGATATTATAGATAAATTTTCAACAAAACAGACATTTGATAAATTTATAAACACAGAGCTTATGGAATGGAGTATGGCAGATAATAATCGTGTCATACCAAGTGCTATTGACGGATTGAAGCCTGGCCAGCGCAAAGTTATTTATACTTTGTTTAAGAAGGGGCTCAAAGGAGAAATAAAAGTCAGTTCTTTATCAGGCTCTGTCATTCAGGATGCGGCTTATCATAATGGGAATGTTTCTATTGAGCAAACCATAATAGGAATGGCTCAAGATTTTGTTGGCTCGAATAATTTGAATCTGATATTACCAAAGGGGCAATTTGGATCGCGTTTGAAAGGCGGAAGCGATGCGGCAGCATCTAGATATATTTTCACAAAATTTAACGATATAACTAGTTATATTTTTAGAAAAGAAGACAATGATATTTTAACATATCTAGATGATGATGGATTTTTAATCGAACCAAAATATTACGTTCCGATTATACCAATGATATTAGTGAATGGAGCGAAGGGAATAGGTTCTGGTTATTCGACAGAGATACCTTCATATAATCCTATGGATATAATAATCTATCTCCAAAATAAAATAAAGAAAAAGAAAAATATAGAATTAAATCCATTCTATAAAGATTTCAAAGGTGAGATAATCTTAGATATAGAAAATCGAAGATATATTACCAGGGGGGTTTTGAAAAAATTAAATGAAACAACATATGAAATAAATGAGCTTCCGATAGGAATTTGGAATTCAAATTACTATGAATTTTTGGATGAGCTGTCAGAAGATAAGAAAGATAAAAATGGAAAGATTATTCGTAAATCTATAATAAGAGATTGGAGCAAAAATGGTAATGATAAAGAAGTAAAAATAAAGATTTATTTTTATAAAGACATCGATGATGATTATTATAATGATATATTCAAAAATCTAAGATTAGAAACGTATGTTTCATTTAATAATATGCATCTTTTTGATAAAAATAAGAAGATAAAAAAATATAATAATCAGTATGAAATTATTGATGATTTTTATGAAACGAGAATAGAATATTATGATAAAAGAAAAAATCATTTATTAGACGATTTAAATTATGATATTAGCGTTTTGAAAAACAGAATTATGTTTGTCAAAGCTGTTGTTGACGATAAGTTAGTTATAAACAAAAGAAGTCGCGAGCAAATAGAAAAAGATATAGCGTCTTTAAATCTAATGAAAATAAATGACTCATATTCATATTTATTGAATATGTCAATATCTAGTTTGACAAAGGAAAAGTTGATAGATTTAAAAGAAGAATATGACAAAAAAAAGAATGATTTAAAACTTTTGAAAGAAAAAACAATAGAAGATATGTGGTTGGAAGAACTAGAAATTTTAAAAAAGGAATTGAAAAAATATGAATGAAATTAATGTAGACGGGTGTTTAAATTGCCCGTTTCTTACATCAGAATATGATGATTGGGCCGTTGGACATTCTACCTTAGATAAATGTACTCTTTCTATGTTTTTAGATAAAGAAGAATATATAGTTTCTATGCACGACAATTATGGACCGAATCAAGATTCTGATACTCCAAAATGGTGTCCATTAATAGAAAATTCTTATTTGTTAAAAAAATCTGAATAAAATGGAAAAAGAAACACCAAAAACTTTTCAAGTGATATATGCTGATCCACCTTGGTCGTATGATAATAAAAAAACTGGTGGTAGTATGATATCTGGTTCGGCTTCAAAATATCCTACAATGAGTGTTGATGAAATATGCGAAATGAAGATACCATCAGATAAAAATTCTGTTCTATTTTTGTGGGCTACTGTTCCTTTGATGCCATACGCATTTAAAGTAATGGAAGCTTGGGGATATAAATATAAAACAATGATAACCTGGCGAAAAATAATGAGTTTAGGAATGGGATTTTGGTGGCGCGGACAAACTGAGCATCTTTTATTCGGTGTTAAAGGTAATGTTAAAGCTTTTCGTATGCAGGAGCCTAACATTATTCAATGTAAAGTCGAACGTCATAGTCAAAAACCAAAAGCTTTTCGTGAGCTCATAGAAAGGGCAACAACTCATATGCCAAATAAATTAGAACTTTTTGCTCGAGAAAAGGTTGATGGTTGGTATGTTTGGGGAAATGAAGTGGAAAGCGATATAAAAATGTAATTTTTTTTTTAATATATATAAGAAAAAAAAAACAATATGAATTTGAAAAAATTTGAGGGATTCGATAATAAAAAAGATCTAGAGACATCGGTGTTACAAAATCTTCTTGAATTATCCAAGGATGAAAAAAAATTTGATAAAGCTGTTGTGGCTTTGTATATGAATAGTTCTATATCAATGGAGGTTATAAACTCCTTTTACGAATCAATAGGTAGAAAATCTATATTGGAAGACGATCCATTTGGTGAAGATGCTGATTTACCAGCACCTCCAAGGCGATCACCGACACGATTTTTTGATGCTTGTCATACTACAACTACAAGAACAGTTGGTTGTGGTGGCGGCGCTGGTCAGGAAGCGGCTCATCGGCCAAGAAGAAGAGGAAGAGCTAGAGGTTTCGGAATAAGTTGTGGCGGCAATCAAGGAGGAGGATGTTAAATTCATTTTTATGATTTTATTTGATAAGGAAATACCAATAAGAACTCATCATTGTAGTGTGTTTGATCAACCACCGAAAGAGGTTGAAATCCCTTATGTTAATTTGTATATAAGATTCAAAGGATGTAATGCCAAATGTAAATTTTGTGAATATTCTGACACAGCGAATAAATTTAATATTGAAAAATTTAAATTCATATTAGAAGAATTAAAGAAAAATATAAGCATTAAAAAAGTTTCTTTGACTGGGGGCGAACCAACATTAAATTTCGATAAATTTAAAGAAATTACTCTTCTTGCAAACGAAATATTGAACGAGTCAGCTTTTGTGTTGAACACTAATGGATTTAATTTACAAAAAATATTTAATGATGAAGTTTTGGGATATATTGATAATATATCAATAAGTCGCCACCATTATAATGATGATTTGAATAATGAGATCTTGGGATTAAATACGATAAGATCTAGTGAATTAAAAGAATATGCTGCCGAATACGAAGATACTGAATTATTACATTTTAGTTGTAATTTAACAAAAGGATATATAGATTCGAAAAAAGAAATATTAAAATATTTGGAATATACGAATGATACTAATGTGCATAGTGTTGGTTTTGTTCAACTTATGCCTATAAATGATTATTGTAAAGAACATTTCGTTCATATTGATTTAGATTCTTTATTAAGTAAAAGATTTAATTTGTTGAAAAGAACAAAAAAACTAGGGGCCTGTGAATGCAATAATTACGTCTATATACCAAAGAAAATGAAAAATTCTGCTGTAAGAGTATATTATAAAAATACTTATTTTCCAGAAAAAATGATAAATGATCTAACTTTCGATGGCGAAAATCTTTTTTACGGATTCGATGGTGTAAAAATTGTTTAATCTTTTGTTTTTTTATTGTCTATATAATTTTTATGTTTAAAGAAGGTTTAGTTTGTGGTAAATTTGAAGTGTTGCATAAAGGACATTTAGCTCTAATAGATTTTGCTAGAAATAGATGTGATAAACTGAATATTTTATTATGTTCGAATGAAAAATATGAATTGATACCTGGTCGAACAAGATTTCAATGGTTAAAAGAAACATATAAATATGACAATAAAATTAATGTGGAATATACAGATGTAGATTTGCCATATACTTCTGAATCAAATAGAGATGTTGCTGAAGTTTGGTCGAATTATTTCAAAAAATTATATCCAGAATTATATGTCATATTTACTTCAGAAAAATATGGTGATTATGTTGCTGAATACATGAAAATCGAGCATATTATGTTTGATGAAAAAAGAATTTCAAAACCAATAAGCTCGACAGAAATAATAAAAAGACCTCTATCAAATTGGGATTTTATATCAGATGTGGCCAAACCATATTTTGTTAAAAAAATTGTTTTATTTGGAACTGAATCAACTGGAAAATCCACCTTCTCAGAAAAACTAGCTAAAGAGTTTTCAACAAATTGTGTTCTTGAAAGATCTAGAGATATAATGACAAATACAGATACTTGCACTTATGAAGATATGTTTATTTTAGCCGAAATGCATTCCAATGATATAAATAAAGGCATTATAAATTCAAACAAGATGATTTTTGTAGATACAAATATAGAAACTATAAAAGTTTATTCCGATTTCTTATTTAATAAGAAACCGTCATTTAAAAATTGGATCGAACAATCGAACAAGGCTGATTTATATATATTTTTATCAAACGACGCCCCATATGTTCAAGATGGAACCAGGCTCAATTTAGAAAGAAGAAATAGATTGAATGATATGGAATTAGAACACTTGATAAAAAATAATCTAAACTTTGAAATCGTAAAAGGACAGAATTGGGACGAAAGGTATCAAAAAGCTATTCAAATAATTAAAAAATTTAAAGAAAATTTATGAAAAAATTATTACTCATTTTATTATTGTTTTCCACTTGCTTTTTAATGTATGGTCAAGACACCATCAATTTAAAAGAAGTAGATATTATATCTTTTTATAGAGCGGACAAAAAGATACCAGTAACACAAAAAACTGCAATTACTGAAAATTCTTATACAGAAGAGGTTCCGATATATCTATCAAAAACACCATCTATAACATCAAATTCTGATGGTGGTCATAATATAGGATATTCCTATATGAGACTTAGAGGAATAGATCAAACAAGAATAAATTTTACTTTAGATGGAATACCTTTAAATGAGCCTGAGGATCAAGGCTTTTATTCATCTAATTTTCCTGATTTTGTCGCATCAACATCTTCAACACAGATTATAAGGGGAGTCGGTCCTTCAAATTATGGAGTGTCTTCTTATGTGGGTTCAGTTAATTTTGAAAGTAAGAATTTGCCAGATTCAGCATATCTAAAATTAATAAGAGATTTTGGATCTTATAACACAAACAAAAGAGGATTCGAAATAAATACTGGTTCTTTAAAAAATCTAGCCCTTTATTATAGAATATCTAGTATGAATACAGATGGTTATAAAGAACATTCTGGTTCTGATGGATACTCGAGTTTTTTTAAAATAGGATACTTTAAAAAAAATGATATTTTTAAATTTTCATTTTTCAATGGTAATGTTAATAATAATCTGGCTTGGTATGGTGTAACAAAAAAAGAGATAGAGGATTATGGTAGAAGATATAATGCAAATACAATTAACGAAGATGATGAATATAAAGAAACTCTCGCATATCTACAATATATTCATAACATAAATAATAAATCAGATATAACAACATCTGTATATTACAGCAAATTAGATGGTTATTGGGCTTATGATTATGGAGATATAATAAAATATAATGTTAGATCTAATTTATACGGACTAACAACAAATTATGTTTTTAATAAGAATAATTTCAAAATAAATGTCGGCATAAATGGGAGCACATATAATAGATTACATTTTGGCGAAACGAATATAAAATTATATGAGAACAAAGGAATAAAAAACAATTTGAATACTTATTCAAAATTATCTTATTCGAAAAGAAATTTTACAACTTATATTGATCTGCAAGAGTCTTTTATTAGTTATGATTATGTGAAAGACATAATAGATCCAATATCGGTTGGTATGAATAAGAAGGAATGGCGGTTCTTTAATCCAAAAGCTGGTTTATCATACAATTTTAATAATAATAAAATATATTTATCAGTAGGTAAAATGCAACGTGAACCAACTCGGGCAGATATGTTTGGTGGGTTAGATAATTTAGATGTGAATAATATAAATTTCACCAATATATCTCCAGAAGATGTTATTGATTATGAAATTGGTTTAAATATTGATAAAAAATCATTAAAATATAATTTGAATTATTTCTATATGGATTTCAATAATGAAATAACATTGTCCGGTGCATTAGGTCAAAATGGTTTGCCGTTAATGACGAGTGTGGATCGAAGTTTTCGATCTGGATTTGAGAGCGATTTAGATGTTTTATATAAGAACTTTGAATTAAACAACAATTTTACTTTTATGTACAATGAAATAAAAACTGACTCTGGTAATTTCAAACCAGTTATGACACCAGATTTTTTAATAAACACATCTTTAACTTACAATTATAAAAAATTTGAATTATCTATGACACATAAATATATATCAAAACGATATATAGATCTAGAGAATACATCAACTTTAGATCCATTTCAAGAACTCGGTATGAACTTAAAATATAAAACTAAAAATTTTGACATTTCTTTTATTACAAATAATTTGACCAATGAAAAGAATTTTTCAACAGCTTACTTGAGTTATGGTGAAATTTTATATATGGTTTCTGCTGAAAGAAATTATTATTTATCTTTAATTTTTAAATTATAAAATAATTTTTTACTTTTGTAAAAATAAAAAAAAAAATGAATGTAAGAGTTGGTGTCGGTGTAATAGTCTATTATGAAAACAAAATTTTTCTATTGAAACGACAAGGCTCGCACGGATCTGGTGAATGGAGTTTTCCAGGAGGACATTTAGAATATTTTGAAACATTAGAAGATTGTGCCTGTCGCGAAGTCAAAGAAGAATTAGATATTGAAATAGAAAATTTGAAATTTCTGACCATAACCAATGATATTTTCGAAAAGGAGAATAAACATTACATAACAATATATTTTACATCAGACTATAAATCAGGTGATTATAAAATAATGGAGCCAGATAAAGCTACTGATATCGGACTATTTGATAAAAATGAATTGCCCGAGCCATTGTTTCTTCCAATAAGGAATTTGTTAGAAAATGAAAAAAAATTGAATTATAAATATTTATGACAAACAAAGAAGAATATGTTATTTTATACTATGAGTCTCTATTTGGGGATGATATTTCTTTGCAAAAAATAATTTTTGATAAACATATAATATATCTCTGTGAAAAAACTGGCTATAAAAAAGAAGAAATATTGGAAATCGTAAAAAAATATATAGATGAAAAAAATTCATAAATGCCATTATTTACAACTTTAAAAAGAGTTATGACCGAATATGGTGAAATAAGAATGGTAGCGGATAGAAGAATAGAGTGTTCGAGTTGGGATAAAGCCGAAGAAATTTGTAGAAGATTTTATCCTGATCTAGTGGTAGATGGAGAATTTGTTGAAGAAATTCAAATTGCTGAGCATTTTGTAGAGAATATAAAAAAATCCAACTTTTTATAGAGTTGGATTTTTTTATAATTTTTCAAGCCATTATTAGAGATTTTCAAAAATGTTATCTAATTTTGATCTGTCTATAGTTCTTATATCTGAATTTTCTTCTTCTTCAAAATAATATGATAGATTTTGTATATCTATAACGATAAAATTCTTTTTATCAACATCTTTAACTGCATCGTCTGCCGTAAAGCTATAATCGGTCAATTTATCAACGATGCCTTTATCAAACTTTATTTGAAATTTAAATTTATTCTCTTTTGAGAATTTTCTTTGTGGACCTGGTTCATTCATTTCAGCTGGAACAGGTTGAACATCAGCATTTTCATTCATAAAAGAATTATAATTTTTAATTATTTTTTTCATATCTTTTTAATTATTTTTTTTTAACTTTTGAAAAAATCTTTAAATGATTTTATATTTTTAAAATTTTCTGTAATGTTCTTTTCATCATCATCCTCATCATTGATCATTTCATCTTCTTGATCAATAACTCTATCGCCAGCTAGTGGATCTTCATCTTCATCATTTTCTTCTATATCATCTATATTGTCTTCTTCATCGTTCCAATCAAAATTTTCTTCATTATCGACTTCATCATCTTCAATTTCGTCGTCTATTTCCATATTTTTCAATATATCTTTCTTGGCTTTATCTTTATCATTTTCATCTTTTAGTTCATCGTATATGTTAATTGCGTCTTTTTCATCTGATATACCAGCGGCTATTAACCTATCGTAATACTCAGGATTTTCGCTCAAATGATCCATAGAGATTTCTGTAGCTATATCAGGATTACTAGTATGTTCTCTTTGAACGGCAGAACCTATAGCAATATCATCTGGATTAAAATCCTCGGGTCTTTTATTATCAGCTTTTCCACCAGGAATTCTATCTATCCATTTTCTATTGCCAAAATCAGTGAAATTAGTTATTATTTTACTCATTTTCTGTATATTCTTTTTTCTTATATATTAATAATTTTTTATTGTTTTTTCATTTTTTCTAAATGTTAATAATATTTATATATATAAATAAATAAACAAAATATATTTTTATATATATAAATAAAAAATTGTAGTAATATGATAAGTTTAAATCAAAATGGTATGGGAAGAATTGTACCACCAGAAGCCGGATTAATAAAAGACTCATCTTTAACCGATAAAGAAGTAATGGATCTTCGTGAGAGTTTTAAAATTCAGTATGCTAAAATGAAAGGATGGGATCCTGAGAAACTGACGCCCGAACAATTGAATGAAATCCATTCGGATAATCGTTGGAAGACTCCTGGATTATTGCTTTCTTGAAAAATATTCATATAATGTTATGGTAAAATTTTTAGATGAAGAAGATTTTTTTGAGTTCGATCTACCTGAGTTAGAGACAGATAATTATTTTAGTTTCAAGTCTAGATTTAAAATAATAGACACTCCTAATGGATTTAGATTGGTTTTAGATAATATATTTAAAAGAACTCTATCAAAATTAAATCTAGAAATTTTACAAAATTTAATTGAAACAAGATTTCCAGTTGATATAAATGATGTATCAGGACTCGTTCTTGAGGATTTGAGAATAAACAAATTTTATAATGGAGAGTTTGATGTATCTATTTATACAAGTGGAGTTTTTGATTTAACATTATCTTCTTTTGAATAAAAAAATTACATCATTAATATTCTTAATCTTCCGAATTCTAATCCACAAACAGCTATTGGGGTGGAGTAATTTCCTGTTGCAACATTATTTCCTAGCATCCCACCACTAGCCGGCCCCCAAGCCCAAATATTGTTGTGATTATCTAATGCGTAACAGTTATAACTAAGTGCTTTTATTTGACAAAATGTATGAGCTCCGCAAACAGCAACTGGAGTTGAATAACAAACAGTTGAATTATTACCTAGTGATCCATAATAATTATATCCCCAAGCCCAAGCTTTTCCATCTTTATCTATAGCGAGTGTAGTGTGTTCACCACAAGATATTTGACAAAATGTGTGTGCTCCACAAACTGCGATTGGAGTTGAATAAGAAACTGTTGAGTTGTTACCTAGATAACCAAAATCGTTGGATCCCCAAGTCCAAGCTTTTCCGTTTTTATCTATGGATGATGAATGTCCAGCATTTCCAGTAAAATATTTTCCAGCTGATATGTGACAAAAAGTGTGTGCTCCGCAGACAGCGATTGGTGTACTCTTTCCTACAGTGGAATTATCACCCAACTCACCATATAGATTGGTTCCCCACCCCCAAGCTTTTCCATTTTTATCTATTGCTAAAGTATACATTATATTTTTTATTTTTTATACAGTTATAGCTAAACCAGCTGATATGTGACAAAAAGTGTGTGCTCCGCAGACTGCAACGGGCATAGATTTATTAACTCCTGTGTTGTCTCCAATAGAACTAGTGGAATTATTCCCCCACCCCCAAGCTTTTCCATTTTTATCTATGGCAAATGATGTTCCAGCATAACTTTCTATTTTACAAAAAGTGTGTGCTCCGCAAACTGCAACTGGAGTTGAATAACAAGTAGTCGAATTATTACCTAATGATCCATAAAAATTTTCTCCCCAAGCCCAAGCTTTTCCTTGATGGTCTATAGCGAGTGATATCATATAATTGGAGTTACTCATTTCACAAAAAGTGTGAGCTCCACAAACAGCAACTGGAGTTGAATAACAAGTAGTCGAATTATTACCTAATGATCCATAAAAATTTTCTCCCCAAGCCCACTCGTCGCCTGATATATCTATGGCTGATGTCGCAGATAATTTACTATATCTCCTTGGTTCTGCGGTCGGGGTAAGAAATACTTCACAAGTAGTTATTTTTATTATTGGATTTAGTTGAGCCATATTTTATATAATGAGTTTTTATTATATATTAAATTTTAATAACCAAAAAATAATATATAGAGAAAAAACTTTTTCATCTCTATAAATGAGTTTCAAGAAAATACAATTAATAGATCCATTAACAATAGGCTGTCCCGAGATTGGTCACATTTATTTGGGTAGAGATGCAACAGGTCTTTGGGAGAAAAGAGATAATTGCGAAATAGTTTATTTGGCTTTTGCTGAAAGTGGATCAACAAATGGTATAGATGGCACGTCAGGCTCCTCGGGTAGAGACGGAACATTTTTAGGAACTCACGGCACGTCAGGCACTTCTGGTCGAACTGGAACATCTGGAACATCAGGAAGAACAGGAACATCTGGAACATCTGGTGGTCCTGGAACTTCTGGAACATCAGGCAAATCAGGTACATCTGGTTCATCTGGAACTTCAGGATTTGGTGGAACAGCTGGAACATCAGGAACATCTGGTGAAAGTGGAACATCTGGAACATCTGGCTCATCAGGCTCGTCAGGTACGTCTGGCTCATCAGGCTCGTCAGGCATAGATGGCATAGATGGTGGATATGGTGCAGCAACTAGAGAATGGACATACACAATCAATTCAATTCCAACAAATGGCGAATTTTATACTGATGCTATAAATTTTGGTTCGACCACAATCAGAATTAATAGATTTGATGATAGCGGAGCAGATCAAATAGAATGGCTTAGAACTTGGAGTACAGTATCTGGAATATTAAAAATAGAAGACCGTAATGATGCCAGCATTTTTGGTTTATATAGAGTACCATATGACTCTGTTAATCAGGTTGGTAATTTCTTTGAGTTATCTAATTTTATTAATTTATCTGCTTCCGGGGAGACATTTGATGGTAGTGATTATTTGATTTCATTTATAGGTGCAACTGGAGATAGATACGCAACTACTTCAAATACAACGATATCTATACCAACTTCATCAGGTAATACTATACTTTTAACTGGTGGCACAGGATTGGCATATAGCGTTGGTCAAGAAATTCTCATAGCATATGATACAGGACATACTTTTACGGCTCAAGTAGTATCCTATGATCCATTAACAGGTGAATTTGTTTTGATATCTGAAAGTAATGTAGGAACAGGAACTTTTTCTGATTGGTATATAAATTTAATGGGGGCACCTGGTCAAGAGGGGCCTGCTGGAACATCAGGCACATCTGGTAAAGATGGCCCAACTGGTACAAGCGGCACGTCTGGTTTAACTGGTACGAGTGGTACATCTGGAAGAGACGGAACAAGTGGTACATCTGGAAGAGATGGAACAAGTGGTACATCTGGAAGAGACGGGACAAGTGGAACATCTGGTACTTCTGGTACATCTGGAACATCAGGCACTTCTGGTGTTACAGGGACAGCAGGTACATCAGGATTAACTGGAACATCAGGCACATCAGGATTAACTGGAACATCAGGCACATCAGGAGAAACAGGAACATCTGGTACTTCTGGAAAGCAAGGGACTTCTGGCACTTCAGGAATTTCTGGTACAGCAGGTTCTTCAGGATTAACTGGAACATCAGGCACATCAGGATTAACTGGAACATCAGGCACATCTGGTACTTCAGGCACTTCTGGGAAACAAGGCACTTCTGGCACTTCTGGCACTTCAGGAATTTCTGGTACAGCAGGTACAGCAGGTTCTTCAGGATTAACTGGAACGTCTGGATCAAGTGGAACAAGCGGATTAACTGGAACTTCTGGAACTAGCGGATTAACTGGAACTTCTGGAACTAGCGGATTAACTGGAACTTCTGGAACATCAGGTACATCTGGAACAAGTGGTTTAACTGGCACTTCTGGTTCATCTGGTACATCTGGAATATCAGGCACATCTGGAACATCAGGATTAACTGGAACTTCAGGAACATCAGGATTGACAGGTACATCAGGTACTTCTGGCACTTCAGGTACATCAGGCAAAGAAGGCACATCTGGTTCTTCAGGTACATCAGGTACTTCTGGAACTTCAGGAACATCAGGAACATCAGGATTGACAGGCACGTCAGGTACTTCTGGAACATCAGGAACATCAGGATTGGCAGGCACATCAGGTACTTCTGGAACTTCAGCAACTAGTGGAACATCAGGTACATCAGGATTGGCTGGCACATCTGGTACATCTGGCACATCTGGTTCATCTGGAACCAGTGGTCATTCAGGGACATCAGGTACTTCTGGAACCTCAGCAACTAGTGGAACATCAGGTACTTCTGGAACTTCAGCAACTAGTGGAACATCAGGTACATCGGGATTAGCTGGAACATCTGGCACATCTGGTTTATCTGGAACAAGTGGAACAGCCGGTACATCAGCAACATCTGGCACATCTGGAACATCAGGATTAACAGGCACATCTGGTTCTTCAGGCACTTCTGGATTAACAGGAACATCAGGTACTTCAGGATTAGCTGGAACATCTGGTACATCTGGAACGAGTGGTTCATCAGGCACATCGGGTACTTCAGGTGTAACAGGCACATCAGGCACGTCTGGATTAACAGGCACATCGGGCACATCAGGACAAACAGGCACTTCAGGCACTTCTGGCGTTGGTCCAACAGGGGAGTCTGGCACATCTGGTACATCTGGCACATCTGGTTTAACTGGAACCAGTGGAACATCAGGAAAAGAAGGAACTTCTGGTTCTTCGGGTTCATCTGGGACAAGTGGAAATTCAGGCACATCAGGAACTTCTGGTACTTCTGGTACTTCAGGTACTTCAGCAACCAGTGGAACATCTGGCGTTTCAGGTACTTCTGGCACTTCTGGAATTAGTGGAACATCAGGTGTATCAGGTACTTCTGGTTCATCTGGAACAAGTGGATCATCAGGAACATCTGGTATTTCAGGATCTTCAGGTACATCAGGAACTTCAGGTACATCAGGAACTTCTGGGACTTCAGGTACATCAGGAACTTCTGGGACTTCAGGTACATCAGGAACTTCTGGGTTTTCAGGTACATCAGGAACATCAGGCACTTCAGCAACCAGTGGAACATCAGGTGTATCAGGTACTTCTGGTTCATCTGGAACCAGTGGAACATCAGGTTCATCAGGCACTTCAGGTTCATCTGGGGCAAGTGGAACATCAGGCACTTCAGCAACCAGTGGAACATCAGGCATATCAGGCACTTCAGGTTCATCCGGGACCAGTGGTTATTCAGGAACATCGGGTACTTCTGGAACTTCTGGTACTTCAGGTATTTCAGGAACCAGTGGTTCTTCAGGAACCAGTGGATATTCAGGAACCTCAGGTACTTCTGGGACTTCAGGAACTAGTGGAATAAGTGGGACTTCTGGAACTTCAGGAACTAGTGGATATTCAGGAACTTCAGGCACTTCAGGAACATCAGCAACCAGTGGAACATCAGGTTATTCTGGCACATCTGGTTCATCTGGTACTAGTGGTTATTCAGGAACTTCAGGTACGTCAGGTTTGACAGGAACATCAGGCACATCTGGTTCATCTGGGACAAGTGGTTCTTCTGGGGCATCTGGAACTTCTGGTACTTCAGCAACTAGCGGAACATCAGGTACTTCAGGCACATCTGGAAAACAGGGAACATCTGGTTCATCGGGTTCTTCTGGAACCAGTGGTTATTCAGGAACATCAGGTACTTCTGGAACTTCAGCAACTAGCGGAACATCAGGCACTTCAGCAACTAGCGGAACATCAGGAACTTCAGCAACTAGCGGAACATCAGGCACTTCAGCAACTAGCGGTACATCTGGTTCATCTGGTTATTCTGGAACTAGCGGATTTAGTGGCACATCTGGAACTAGCGGATTTAGTGGTACATCTGGAACATCTGCAACTAGTGGAACATCTGCAACTAGTGGAACATCTGGCGCTTCTGGTACTAGTGGAACTTCAGGGACTTCCGCAACTAGTGGAGCATCTGGAACATCTGGATCATCTGGAACAAGTGGTTCTTCTGGGACATCTGGAACTTCTGGTACTTCAGCAACTTCTGGAACATCTGGAGCTTCTGGTACTAGTGGAACTTCAGGGACTTCCGCAACTAGTGGAACATCTGGGTCATCTGGATCATCTGGTACTTCAGGAACATCTGGTACTTCAGGAACTTCTGGTACTTCAGGAACTTCTGGTACTTCAGGAACTTCTGGTGTCGGCGGAACATCAGGCACGTCTGGATTGACAGGCACATCAGGCACGTCAGGACAAACAGGTACTTCAGGCACTTCTGGCGTTGGTCCAACAGGGGAGTCTGGCACATCTGGTACATCTGGTTTAACTGGAACCAGTGGAACATCAGGAAAAGAAGGAACTTCTGGTTCTTCTGGAACATCTGGAGCTCAAGGAACATCAGGAACATCAGGCACTTCTGGAACATCAGGAAAACAAGGAACATCTGGTACATCTGGAACTAGTGGTTATTCAGGAACAAGTGGTACATCAGGCACATCAGCAACTAGTGGAACTTCTGGTTTTTCAGGCACATCAGGCTCTTCAGGTTCATCTGGAACTAGTGGTTATTCTGGGACATCAGGTACTTCAGCAACTAGTGGGACATCAGGTACTTCAGGAACATCAGGATCATCTGGAACAAGTGGTTTTTCTGGAACATCTGGAACATCTGGAACTTCAGGTGCATCAGGTACTTCAGCGACTAGTGGAACATCTGGTGTTTCAGGTACATCAGGAATAAGTGGAACATCTGGTACTTCAGGTACATCAGCAACTAGTGGAACATCTGGCTTTTCGGGTACATCAGGTTCATCTGGAACAAGTGGTTCTTCTGGGACATCTGGAACTTCTGGTACTTCAGCAACTAGTGGAACATCAGGTACTTCAGGCACATCTGGAAAACAAGGGACATCTGGCTCTTCTGGAACATCAGGTACTTCAGCAACTAGTGGAACGTCAGGCACTTCAGGTGTATCTGGTACATCAGGTACATCAGCAACTAGTGGAACATCAGGTGTATCTGGTACTTCAGGTACTTCAGCAACTAGTGGAACATCTGGCTTTTCAGGTACATCAGGTTCATCTGGAACAAGTGGTTCTTCTGGGACATCAGGTACATCAGCAACTAGTGGAACATCAGGTGTATCTGGTACTTCAGGTTTTTCAGGTACATCAGGTTCATCTGGAACAAGTGGTTCTTCTGGGACATCAGGCACATCAGCAACTAGTGGAACATCAGGTACTTCAGGCACATCAGGAAAACAGGGCACATCTGGTTCTAGCGGAACTTCAGGAACTAGTGGAACTTCAGGAACTAGTGGAACTTCAGGTGTTTCTGGAACATCAGGTACATCTGGCGCTTCAGGTACTTCAGGTACTTCAGGCGCTTCAGGTACTTCGGGCACTTCAGGCGCTTCAGGTACTTCGGGCGCTTCAGGTACTTCGGGCACTTCAGGTACTTCAGCAACTAGCGGAACATCAGGTGCGTCTGGAACTAGCGGAACATCAGGTAATTCAGGTTCATCTGGAACAAGTGGTTCTAGTGGAACATCAGGTACTTCGGGCACTTCAGGCACTTCTGGGACTTCAGGCACTTCAGCAACTAGTGGGACTTCAGGTGTTTCTGGAACATCAGGTACTTCAGGTTCATCTGGAACAAGTGGTTTTTCTGGTACATCAGGTACATCAGCAACTAGTGGAACATCAGGTACTTCAGGCACATCTGGTTCTAGTGGAACTTCAGGAACTAGTGGAACTTCAGGAACTAGTGGAACTTCTGGCGCTTCAGGTACTTCGGGCACTTCAGGTACTTCGGGCACTTCAGGTACTTCGGGCACTTCAGGTACTTCAGCAACTAGCGGAACATCAGGTGCGTCTGGAACTAGCGGAACATCAGGTAATTCAGGTTCATCTGGAACAAGTGGTTCTAGTGGAACATCAGGTACTTCGGGCACTTCAGGCACTTCTGGGACTTCAGGCACTTCAGCAACTAGTGGGACTTCAGGTGTTTCTGGAACATCAGGTACTTCAGGTACATCAGGTTCATCTGGAACAAGTGGTTTTTCTGGTACATCAGGCACTTCTGGAACTTCAGGCACTTCAGCAACCAGTGGAACATCAGGCGCGTCAGGTGCTTCTGGTTCATCTGGAACTAGTGGAACATCGGGTACTTCAGCAACTAGTGGAACATCAGGTACTTCAGGCACATCAGGAAAACAAGGAACATCTGGTTCTAGCGGAACTTCAGGAACTAGTGGAACTTCAGGTGTTTCTGGAACATCAGGTACTTCAGGTACATCAGGTACTTCAGGTGTTTCTGGAACATCAGGTACTTCAGGTGTTTCTGGAACATCAGGTACTTCAGGATCATCTGGAACAAGTGGTTTTTCTGGTACATCAGGCACTTCTGGTACATCAGGCACTTCTGGAACATCAGGTGCTTCAGGTACTTCTGGCACTTCAGCAACTAGTGGAACATCAGGTGCATCTGGTACATCAGGCACTTCAGGTTCGTCTGGAACAAGTGGTTCTAGTGGAACATCTGGAACATCAGGCACTTCAGGTACTTCAGCAACTAGTGGAACATCAGGTACTTCAGGTACTTCAGGTGCTTCAGGTACTTCAGGTACATCAGGAAAACAAGGTACTTCAGGTACTTCAGGTTCATCTGGAACATCAGGTACTTCAGGCACTTCAGCAACCAGTGGAACATCAGGCACTTCAGGTACATCAGGAAAACAAGGAACATCAGGAACTTCTGGATCATCTGGTTCATCTGGACTATTACCGCCTATTGGTAACACAACAGAAGTTGTATTTAGAGATGATGCAGCCACATATAAATATAACACATCAACTGGATTAACTTACAATAATGGAATTTTAACAATAAATGGTATTGCTATACCGACAGTATATAATGACACAGAAGATCCAACTGGATTTCTCAATGGAAGTGATATAAATGTAACGTATGATTACACAGGAAGAACTATCACACTGGTTGGAGATTTAACTTATTATTGGAGAGGAATTAAAAGACAATTAACATCACCCTGGACATCAACTTCACATACAAATTCTGTTGGAGTTTGGTTTCTTTATTCTAATGATGGTATTAATTTTGCTTGGTCTAATAGTATATGGGTATTTTCTGATGTGCAGGTTGCCGCCGTCGTATATAAATCTACTATAGATGCCACATTCACTGCCCGTGAAACTCACGAATTAATGGATTATGAATTACACGATGAATTACATAATGTCATTGGAACTTATTTAGTATCGGGCGGAAAATTAACAGAAGGCACATATGCTATAGATACATATACAGATGCAGCTAATAGTCCAGGATTTGATGCTGCACACATTAAAGATGAAGATCTAGATACCTTAGTGCCAACTTGGACAGAAGGAACTTATACAACAGTCTATATATCAGGCTCTACATCAATTTATAATACAGGGTCCACATTGCCTTTTATAGCTGGTGGAGCTAACCAATATATTCAAATAAACGATCCTACAGCTGGAACAATGACAGCTGGTATCAATAACCGTTATTATAATGTTTATCAAATAATTTTACCAGCAACTTTAGATACCGCTTCTCAAAGATATAGGATGCTGATGTTACAACCACAAGTAGCTCATACATCACTGTTAGCTGCTCAAGCCGAAGATACTCGAGGACTATCACTTGGTTCTTTAAATGGATTATCAGCTGAGTTTGTGATATATGCGAGAATAACTTATTTAACATCTAATGGTCAAACGAATTATGGTAAATGTTGTATTGATGGTGTTAGTTATGTAACAGGGACAAGATCATCACAAGTATCAATAACAAATGTGTCATCATCTAATCACGCCGCTTTATCAAATCTTTTATGGAGCGATAGTGGGCATATTGGCACAGCCAATAAAGTTGCTGGTTTTGATGCTTCTGGTGTCGCTACATATTATGATATAGTTTATGGAACTAGTGGTACCAGTGGAACTTCAGGAACATCTGGAAGTAGTGGAACTTCTGGAACTAGTGGAACTTCAGGTACATCAGGTACTAGTGGGTCATCAGGAACATCTGGAACCAGCGGTTCTTCAGGAACTTCAGGAACATCTGGAACTTCAGGTACTTCAGGAAAACAAGGAACATCTGGAACTTCAGGTACATCAGGATCTTCTGGGACTAGCGGTTCTTCAGGAATTTCAGGTGTTGATGGAACTTCAGGTACATCTGGAACATCAGGCACTTCAGGAAAACAAGGTACATCTGGAACGTCAGGCACATCAGGTTCTTCTGGGACTAGCGGTTCTTCAGGAACTTCAGGTACTTCAGGACATGATGGAACATCTGGAACATCTGGGACATCTGGAACTTCAGGTACTTCAGGTGTTGATGGAACTTCAGGTACATCAGGAAAACAAGGAACATCTGGAACTTCAGGTACATCAGGATCTTCTGGGACTAGCGGATCTTCAGGAACATCTGGGACTTCAGGCACTTCAGGACATGATGGAACATCGGGGACTTCAGGAACTTCAGGAACATCTGGGACTTCAGGTACTTCAGGAACATCTGGAACCTCAGGTGCTGATGGAACTTCAGGAACTTCAGGTACTTCTGGTACTTCAGGAAAACAAGGAACATCTGGAACTTCAGGTACATCAGGATCTTCTGGGACTAGCGGATCTTCAGGAACTTCAGGCACTTCAGGAACCTCAGGTACTTCAGGTCAT
>Ga0209310_1000258_pt1 | contig 70354 bp, 53 predicted proteins | sample AD_UKC030_MetaG_FD_184415 | JGI IMG/M metagenome (GOLD analysis project Ga0209310, IMG submission 184415) | Active sludge microbial communities of municipal wastewater-treating anaerobic digesters from USA - AD_UKC030_MetaG (SPAdes) (version 2) | ecosystem: Engineered > Bioreactor > Anaerobic >... | reverse complement strand
AGTATTTTGTAGAGAACCGGAACAAAGGAGGTTCAGTAAATGAACCTGGAATGCTTTCTGGACCCGAAATCAGTCACCAGCGCAGGTATAGCTGGGGCGGGAGAAGCGAACCAAGGGCTTTTCCTGTTCAAAAAGCTTCTGAACAGCCAACAATCGGTGCCCAAAAAGATGATAAATATTACTACAGCGAGAAAAATTATCAGGCTCGTCAAGATCAAGCGAAATTTGAGCAAGCAAAGAGTGATATCATCAATAGTGATGCTGTATCCTTCGGTAGCAATGAAACTGGATTAGGGGCAGTGCAATGCTTATATGAAGGGTTAAGTACCATTCCTGAGGCTATGGCAGTAGAAGGTCTTGGCCTTCCAGTTCTTGCCCCCAAATTATATAAAATAGTAGATGCTGCAACAAAAATCAATGATTTAAGGCAAGCAGCATCAAAAATGGAGGAGGCCAGAAAGGCCACTAATGAAAAGAGGGCGGTTGATCAATAATTATGAAACCGATCTCTAAAAGTAAAGTCCAAGCCTACTTTTACCTTTTTGTAATCGTAGTCGCAATACTTGACAGAACAATAATCTGGTCATATTCGAGGCCCTTAGCATTAATTATTGCAATTCCTTGCTTATTGTATATAGTCTGGTTTACACGTGATATGTTTCAAGAGAAAGGTAAAAAGTAAATATCGGGCTGTACAGGATTATAGTTGTGGCTTTTGCATTTAGAAAACATAATCAGGTGTGTGGCAATCCGAGAGCCATTTTCAGTGTGCTGATGTGAAAATATGCTAATGTGTTGGTTTGCTGATGATAGTGTGCCGGTTCATCGTTTTCACGTTCAACGCCACGTGCAAACGCGCAACCGCGCACCTCCCTCCGACACTGGTCAAACAACCAACTGATTCCCCGTAATCACATTTGACCCCTTCGGGGTCATGAAATCAACCGGACATTCCTGCTATAAACATATGACCCCTTTGGGGTCAGAACATTCCCGCTCTCATTATGCTTCTGATTCTCACTCTTTTCTACGTAGTTCAATGTTTTCTGCAGTCACAAGAAAACGGCAGGTCTTCGAAGAAAATCCGAGGCCCCGTGGCCTGAGCGAAAAGTGAAAAAAGCGTACAGGGGTGGAGGAGAAGGTAAAAGGCAGAAAATTGAAGGTAAAAGTGAAGGTTGAAGGAAAAAGGTAATTTTTAGTTTGTCCCTGGATAGCGTTGACGGTTTTTACTTACTTTTCACTCCACTTTCCTCTTCCGTTTTGTCCCTTTTACCTTTAATTCTGCTTCCCAGTTTCGGCGCCAATCCGAGGCCATGCGGCCTGAGCGAAAAGAAAAATAAACAGGGATCCGTTGGCAATCAGGTGTGGCAAACCGGAAGCCATTTTCAGTGTGCTGGTGTGAAGATATGCTAATGTGTTGGTTTGCTGATGATAGTGTGCCGGTTTATCGTTTTCACGTTTCCACGCTACGTGCTCCAAGTTTTCTGACACTACCATTGACCGTCTGATTAAAGACCCAACTGCCAAAGAAGAACACCGGGCCAACTATACAAAGAGCCTGGGAGAGGGTAAGCACTGGCAACTAAAACCGGAAAGTGATTGGGTAGTATCCGCTTGTCCGCCTGTTGTGTCCGATAAAATCTGGGATGAATGTAACCGGATATTAGAAGAACAGACCATAAAGCGCCGGAAAGCCGGACCCAAACCGGTCCATCTCCTCTCCGGCCTCCTGCACTGTACTTGTGGCAAAAAAATGTAATTCTTCCACCCCTCCAATGTTTTCATCTGTAAGGCCTGCAAGAACCGGATCCCGGCTTCTGATATTGATGAAATCTATCATGAACAACTCAAATCCTTCCTCCTGACTGATTCCGACATTAAAACCTATCTGTCGCAAACCGACTCCATCATCCAGGAGAAAGAAACACTTCTGTCCAAACAAACAAAAGAAGCCGACAAAATCCGTCAGGGAATGAACGAACTCGTCTCCATGCGTGTATCTGGCGAAATATCCAAAGACAGCTTTCCCCGGCATTATAAACCGCTTGAAGAACGACTGAATCAAATCGAAGACCAACTGCCCGAACTAATGGCTGAAATTGACTTCCTCAAAATTCAGACCCTATCCTCAGACACAATCCTACGAGACGCCAAAGACCTATTCCAGCGCTGGCCCCAAATGCCTTTCCAGGAGAAGCGCAACATAATTGAAGTCATAACTGACAACATAACCATTGGCCGTGAGGACATTGCGATCAAGCTCGCATATATTCCTTCTAATTTTAAAAACCCGGGAAATAAGCAACGCAACGTCAGGGATCCGGATTAACTGAAAGCGCCCATCATATACGAAACCACGACCAGGGTTGAGATCACGGCAATGTAAATGATCCAGAGAATATTTTTTTTCAGGGTATTCATAGTGATGTCTGTTTCTTTCAAGACCCGGCAAAATTAATACCAGTTGTACCTGTCAACTTTGTAATATTGTTATTAAAATGTTAAACTGCCCTTTTGTCCGCAATTCAAGTGATACAGGCAAAGAAAACAGCTTTTCATTCGTATATTTGCATTGAATAAAACCAAATCCCATGAAAACAAAAATCCTGCTGTTTGTATTTCTGTTTCCTGCATTTATCCTGGTCAATTCCTGTCAGGAGGATGAGATCCTGTCCACCAGCTTCAGTGTGGTGCTGACCCAGGATTTCATCGTCCATCATACGGCAGACAGTGTGTTTGTGAAAGACACCCTGCTGGATGCTTCCGCCCAGAGCGGCGACATTGAGAAGTACAAGGACAGGATTGAGCAGGTCACGCTGACCAGGGTATCTTACCTTCTGACTGCCTTCAACGGTGCCGATGACCAGGAACTGAGCCAGGGAAACATTGTCATTGCCGACACCGGTGGTGCGAACAGCATGCTGCTGACCACCATGAGCCAGGTTAACCTGAAATCGCTGTGGAACAATGAAACCGACCTGACCGTCAACCAGGCCGCCGTCGGATTGTTGGGGAATCTGGTAAAGGACGCCCCGCATGCATTCCTGGTGCATGCAGAAGGCGTGATGAACAAGAAGCCGCTCGATTTCACCATCCGAATCCGCTTCCATCTCACGATCAAGGCAGGCGTACTGTAGAAAAATATCTCCGGGTCGTGCTGCTTGCAGTGAAAACTGCTTGCATTGTCTTTTTATTTACCTTTGCAAACTTTTGGATGCCACCGGGTTTTTAACCGGGGCCATGCAATTTAGCTGGTGATGCTTATGGAACGGAGGTACAGAGAATACAAACAACTTGACCTGACTGCGACCGGCAGGGAGATCCGGGAATTCTGGCAGGAGCAGGGCACTTTTCATCAAAGTCTTGAGCTGAGAGAGGATGCCCGGCATTTTATTTTTTATGAAGGGCCGCCTTCTGCCAATGGCATGCCCGGGATTCATCATGTGATGGCCAGGGTGATCAAGGATATTTTCTGCCGCTATAAAACCCAGAAAGGATACCTGGTTGAAAGAAAGGCAGGCTGGGATACCCACGGACTACCCGTTGAGATTGCCGTTGAGAAAATGCTGGGCATCACCAAGGAAGACATCGGTAAAAGCATCAGTGTGGAAGAATATAACAGTGCCTGCCGCAGGGAAGTTCTCAAATACAAAGACGTCTGGGACGAACTGACCGAGGAAATGGGTTACTGGGTTGATCTTGACAAACCCTACATCACTTTCGACAATAAATATATTGAAAGTGTGTGGTGGTTGCTCAAACAGCTTTACAACAAAGACCTTCTTTACAAGGGATACACCATTCAGCCATACTCTCCGGCGGCCGGAACAGGGCTCAGCACCCATGAACTCAACCAGCCCGGCTGTTACCGCGATGTGAAGGACAACAGCCTGACGGCACAGTTTAAAGTGATCAGGGACCAGCGTTCGGAGTTTCTGTTCAGCCTTACCGAACATGAGGTTTTTATCCTTGCATGGACCACCACTCCCTGGACCCTTCCATCCAATACCGCGCTTGCAGTGGGGAAGGATATCCCCTATGTCATGGTCGATACCTATAATCCCTATACCTACCGGAAAGTCAGCGTGATCCTTGCAAAGGATCTGATGCCGGGCTATTTTCCCGCTGAGCAGGGGCAGCTTCCTTTCGATGATTATAAGGAAGGCGATAAAAAGATCCCCTGGCGCATGGTTGGCCAATGGAAAGGATCAGCGCTTGCCGGCATGCGCTATGAACAATTGCTCCCGTATGCCAGGCCCACAGACGGGGATGCCTTTGTGGTGGTAACCGGAGACTTTGTGTCCACGGAAGACGGTACGGGCATTGTCCATATCGCACCCAGTTTCGGTGCCGATGACTTCCGCACTGCCAGGCAGTTCGGACTGGGTTCTCTCACCCTGGTCGACAGCCAGGGCCGCTTTACCCCGGATATGGGAGAATTTGCCGGAAGATATGTCAAGAACGAATACTATGCAGATGATGATCCGGCCAAAGCAGCCAACAATGTGGATGTCGACATCATCATCAAGCTGAAGTACGAAAACCGGGCCTTCCGCTCGGAGAAATACGAACATTCCTATCCCCACTGCTGGCGCACCGATAAGCCCATCCTCTATTACCCGCTGGATTCATGGTTTGTAAGGACCACAGCATACAAAGACCGGCTCATAGCACTGAATAAAACGATCGACTGGAAACCGGAATTCACCGGGACCGGCCGTTTCGGAAACTGGCTGGATAATCTGGTGGACTGGAACCTCAGCCGCTCCCGTTACTGGGGAATCCCATTGCCTGTCTGGAGTACGGAAGACGGCACTGAACGGTGCTGTATCGGTTCATTGGAAGAACTGAAAGAGGAAATCGCAAAGGCTGTCAAGGCCGGCTATATGCCATCCAACCCCCTTGAGAAATTCGTTCCCGGTGATTTCAGCGAATCCAACTACCAGGTTTTCGACCTGCACAGACCGGTGGTGGATGATGTCATCCTGCTGTCGCCTTCGGGAAGGAAAATGATGCGCGAAAGCGACCTGATCGATGTGTGGTTCGATTCAGGATCCATGCCTTACGCGCAGTTCCATTATCCTTTCGAAAGGAAGGAAGCCCTGGATACTTTTTTCCCCGCCGATTTCATTGCAGAGGGCGTGGATCAGACCAGGGGATGGTTTTACACCCTGCATGCCATCGCTACCCTTGTTTTCGACTCCGTTGCTTTTAAAACAGTGGTTTCCAATGGACTTGTCCTGGATAAGAACGGAGAAAAGATGTCGAAGAAAAAGGGCAATTCCGTGGATCCTTTTGAGATCATCCGGAAGTACGGTCCAGATCCCACCCGCTGGTACATGATCACCAATTCGCAGCCCTGGGACAACCTGAAATTCGATGAGGATGCCGTGGGTGAGGTTCAGCGGAAGTTTTTCGGTACGCTCTTCAATACCTATGCTTTTTTTGCCCTCTATGCCAACATCGACGGCTTTACTTATCTTGAGGAGGATATCCCTTTTGAACAAAGACCCGAGATTGACCGCTGGATCCTATCTGAACTTAACACTCTGATTATCAAGGTTGATCAATACTACCAGGATTATGAGCCAACCTGGGCCGGGCGTGCTGTCCAGGATTTTGTGTACGACTACCTGAGCAACTGGTATGTCAGGCTTACCCGCAGGCGTTTCTGGAAGGGAAATTATTCAGCAGACAAGATCAGTGCATTCCAGACCCTGTACACCTGTCTTGAAACAGTTGCCAGGCTGGCCGCACCCATTGCCCCCTTCTTCACGGAAAGAATGTTTCTCGACCTGAACGGGGTCAGCGGCAAATGCCCGGCCGGCTCTGTCCACCTGGCATCATTCCCGCAGGCTGTTTCAGCCCACATCGACAAAGGACTCGAAGAAAGGATGGAACTGGCCCAGCAGTATTCCAGCATGATACTCTCGCTCAGGAAGAAAACCAACCTGAAGGTGCGTCAGCCGCTGAACAAGGTCATGATCCCGGTTCCCGACCTTCCTTTCGAAAACCAGCTCCGGGCCGTTGAACATCTCATTCTTTCTGAAACCAACATCAAAGAGGCAGAATACCTTCACCCTGACAAGCCTATCCTGGTTAAGAAAGTTAAACCGAACTTTAAAGAACTCGGTCCGCGATACGGTAAGCTGATGAAAAGCATCAGCCAGCAGCTTGCCGCGCTCACCCAGGCTGAGATTCAACAGCTCGAACGGGAAGGATTCCTTAGGCTCGGCCTTGATGGAACCCCTCTGGAACTGAAGCTGCAGGATGTGGAAATCCTTACTGAAGATATTCCGGGCTGGGTAGTTACAAGCCAGGGCAGTCTGACCGTGGCCCTGGATGTTACGCTTACCGAAGAGCTGGTCAGGGAGGGAATTGCCCGCGAACTGGTCAACCGCATTCAAAACATCAGGAAAAACAAGGATTTCGAGGTGACAGACAAGATCGAACTCACCGTGGAATCCCATCCGGAAATAATTTCAGCCATCAGGCAGTTTAATTCGTATATTTGCTCTGAAACCCTGGCATGCAGGCTGCAAATGGTGGACCGTCTCAGCGATGAAGACAGGGAGATGGTCGAGCTGACAGACCAGTGTACAGTCCATGTGAAGGTAAGCAGGGTGCAATGAGCGAGGTAAAACGACGTTGTACTTTAAACTTTGACGATTATGAAAAAGGCAGACAGCAAAGAAAAGACCAGATATTCCGATGAAGAACTCGAAGAGTTCAAGACGATCATCCTTGAAAAACTGGAGAAAGCCAAACAGGATCTGAAGATGCTCACAGAAGCCTATACCAACAATAATGAGCACGACATCAACGACACATCTCCCACCTTCAAAGTGCTTGAGGAAGGATACCAGGTGCTTTCGAAGGAAGAGAACAGCAGGCTTGCGGCACGGCAGCAGAAATTCATCCAGTCTCTTGAAAATGCCCTGATCAGGATAGAGAATAAAACCTATGGTATCTGCAGGATCACGGGTAAGCTTATTCCCAAGGAGCGGCTGAGGATCGTACCTCATGCCACCACCAGCATCGAAGGTAAAATGGGGCAGAATACGCCCAGACCTGCCGCAACGCCGGGTGAATAATGAACAGGACCACGGCTTCCCTTCTCAGAAAATCCCTGATCACGATCTTCCTGGTTCTCATGGTGGATCAGGTGCTGAAGTTTTCGATCAAAACCACCATGATACTGGGTGAGGAAATTCCGGTCTTTGGCAATTGGTTTATCCTGCATTTCACCGAAAACAGGGGCATGGCCTTCGGCATGGAATTCGGAGGGGAGTCGGGGAAACTCATCCTGAGCCTTTTCCGTATTGTTGCCGTTGGTTTCATTGCCTGGTACCTGTACACCCTGATCAAAAAACAGGCAGGGAGCGGTTTGATCATCTGTATCTCCCTGGTATTTGCCGGTGCGCTCGGAAATATCATCGACAGTGCCTTCTACGGAATGCTCTTCAGCGATTCTTTCTTTCACCCTGCCCGCTTCCTGCCGCCCGAACGCGGTTATGATACTTTCCTTCACGGGAAAGTGGTGGATATGTTTTACTTTCCGATCATTCAAACCACCCTGCCTTCCTGGCTGCCTTTCTGGGGAGGAAGGGAATTCCTCTTTTTCAGACCGGTGTTCAATATTGCAGATTCCTCCATTTCGGTGGGTGTGATATTGCTGATCATCTTCCAGCGCAAGTTCTTTGCAAAACCGGAGGAAAAGAAAACAGAAAGCCAGGCAGAAGATCTGCTGGCAGCGGAATCTAAGGTGTAGCCAGGCCCTGTTTCAGCCAGTACACTCCCACATCATATTTCCAAATCCTGAATATCCTTGCCGAATCGCTGTATTCGCCGGGATCGATGCCAAGTTGCATCCAGGCCTGGTTTGAATCCGACTGGTCAGTCTCGGTAATGATCACTGCAGGATGAAATTGCTGCAGCGGATCCTTTGCGTTGAAATAATCTTTCCAGACGGGAGCCGTCCGCATATCGCTTCCCCAGGATGCTGAAGCAGCCCAGGAACCCAGACCGTAACGCCCGTCGTATTTCACCGATGCCAGGTAGTGGTTCATTTCTCCAAGACCGTCGCTCCTTTCCTCATAAATCCTGTAATGAAACGGAACATTCAGGACTGCGATCAGAATGCCCGCCATCAGTGCGCTCCATTTGTAAATCCCCCTTTGCAAATAGAGCAGGCTGAGTGCAAAAGCCGCCAAAAGAGATACCACCGCAAACAGCGGCAGGAGATAACGGTTGGGAAGATACCACATGGGCAGTTTATGCAATTCGAGGATGAGCCAGCAGCATCCGATCACCCACATGGCCAGCGATTGCCGTCCAGTCTTCCGCCTGAACCGCTGCCAGATGATCACCATCAGTGAGACCGGCAATGCGATCCACAACGGTTTCAATTCCCTGACCCAGAGAAAGAAATTAAAATTCCAGCGGATGGTCTCGATCAGCTGACCGGGGTCTGAAGCAAACCTGCCTCCGGTCTCCTCCAGCATGATGTAATCGTAAAACGACTTGTTGATCGCATACCACACAGCATACAGTCCAGCCAGCAACAGGGCGAAAAGGACCGAAAGTCCGAACAGATGAAAAGCCTGTCCGCGCTCACGGGAAACAGTAAAGGCAACCACCAGCAAACTGAATGGAAGCAGGGCAGCCAGGTACAGAAACTGTATCTTTAATCCGTATGCAATGAATATGAAACAGGTAGCCAGCAGGATATACCACGCCCTGTGGCTGGAAAGGGCCTTCTCGCTCTGGGAGCGTATAAAAAAATACACTGAAACCAGTACCATGTCAATGGCCAGCATCTCGGCCAGGGCATAATGACTGAAGTGGAAAAGATGTAATTGACTGTAAATAAGCAAAATACTAAAGAAGGCAAAGGCCTCGAAACCTTTTAAGCGAAGGAAGAGCAAGGGGACGGCGAAGGTGATCAGCAAAACGATCAGGCGTGCGACGATCCGCTGGTTCCCGAAAAGGTAAAAGAAAGGGAACTGGAGCATGTTCAGCAGGGGTCCCCTGACAAAGGTGCTGTTTTCTTTGATATCAAACTCGCCGCTGATCAGGTAGTTACGCAACTGTGCCGAGTATAGCCCTTCATCGGTCCAGGCGCCCCTGGTATGCACGTCGGTGATCCGGTCGGGATCGGAAGTCAGGAAGGGTAGGTGCATCAGGAACAGCAGGCACAGCAGGACCAGCGGGAAGAACCTTTTCATAGCAATCCTCCGGCCAGCATGCTTTCAGCTATTTGAACGGCATTGGTGGCAGCGCCTTTGCGGAGGTTATCGGCAGCGATCCACATATTCAGTCCGTTGGGCAGGGAATCATCCCTGCGGATCCTTCCCACCATCACCTCATCCCTGCCTTCGACGGTAATTGGCATGGGATATTCTTGGTTTACAATGTCATCCACAACAGTCAGGCCGGGGGTGGCGGACAGGCAATCACGGATTTCTTCCAAACGGAAAGGACGCTCCAGGGCAATGTTGACTGACTCGGAATGTCCCCCGTAAACCGGCACCCTGACCACGGTAGCGGTGATCTTCAGATCCGGCATGGCTAAAATTTTCCTGCTTTCGTTAATCAGCTTGACTTCTTCAGAGGTGTAGCCATTGTCGGTAAAATACCCTCCCTGTGGAATGACATTCAGATCGATACGGTGGGGATAAACCCTTTCGGCGTCCTGTCCTCTGCGTTCCGCTTCAAGCTGCCTGATGCCTTTTTGTCCCGAACCCGTTACCGACTGGTAAGTGGATACTACCACCCGCTGCACTCCGTAAATCTGGTGAAGGGCATGCAGTACGATCACCAGGGGGATGGTACTGCAGTTTGGATTGGCGATGATGCGATCACCGGCTTTGAGGATATTGGCATTGACTTCGGGAACAACCAGCGGGATATGATCAAAGCTGCGCCAGGCGGAAGAGTTGTCGATCACTGCCGTTCCTTTCTCCGCAAAGCGCGGGGCCCATATCGAGGAGGCTTCCGACCCGGCTGAAAACAGTGCCAGGCGGGCACCCTGATCAAGTGCTTCACCGGCTGTCATCACCCTGAGAAAGCGGTTTCTGAAGGGGATTTCTCTTCCCCTGGATTGTTCGGACGCAACAGGAATGAGTTCGCTGACCGGGAAGTTCCGTTCACACAGAACCTTCATCATCATTCGTCCGACCAGTCCGGTAGCTCCTGCAACAACCAGTTTCATATTCCTGTGAAAGTTTAATCGTTCATCATCAGAATTAACATCGTCAGACAGGACAGGCGTCAGAAGGCCGCGGTAAACTGGCGGAGGAAGCGCAGATCATTCTCGAAATACAAGCGGATGTCACGGATAAGGTATTTTAAGAGCGTAATTCTTTCAATACCCATGCCGAAGGCATAGCCGGTATATATTTCGGGGTCGATATGGCAATTTTGCAGCACATTGGGATCCACCATGCCGCAACCCAGGATTTCCACCCATCCCGTATGTTTGCAGATATTGCATCCTTTGCCGCCGCAAATGTTGCAGGAGATATCGAGTTCGGCGGATGGTTCGGTAAATGGGAAGTAAGAAGGGCGCAGGCGGATCGAAGTTTCGGGGCCGAACATTTCCCGTGCGAAGAACAGCAGGGTTTGTCTCAGATCAGCAAAGCTTACATGGCGGTCGATATACAATCCTTCCACCTGGTGGAAGATACAGTGTGCCCTGGCTGAAATGGCTTCGTTACGGAATACCCTACCGGGAAAGATGGCACGGATGGGTGGCTGTTGTTTTTCCATCACCCTGACCTGTACGGAGGAGGTGTGGGTTCTGAGCAGGATATCGGGATCTTTGGAGATGAAGAAGGTATCCTGCATATCGCGGGCCGGATGATCCGGGGGGAAGTTGAGGGCAGAAAAATTATACCAGTCGTCTTCTATCTCCGGTCCTTCCGCTACAGAGAACCCCAGTCCGGCGAAAATCCGGATGATTTCATTCCGTACGACAGAAAGGGGGTGCCTGCTTCCGGGTTCCATAAAGGTGGCCGGAAGCGTAAGATCCGGGAGCAGCATGCCTTCCATCCACTGTTGTTCCAGCTTCTCCCTGCTGCCGTCGAGTTTCTCCTGAACGAGTGTCTTGAGCTGATTGAGCAGCATGCCAGTCTCCCTCTTTTCTGAAGGAGGCAGCACTTTGAAATCCTCGAACAATTCATTCAGGATTCCTTTTTTGGAGAGGAACCTCAGCCTGAACTGCTCGAGTTGTCCGGTTTCAGTGGCACTGAATGCACGAACCTCTTCAAGATAATCGTGAATCTTCGATTTCAAGGGATTATCTGATAACCTTCATGCTCATGGTAGTCTTCTTGGCGGGCTGGTTGGCCTGATCACACTGAAGTGCGGCGATTTTATCCACAACGTCCATCCCTTCAATCACTTCACCGAAAATGGTATAGGCACCGTCCAGGTGGGGAGCGCCTCCCAGCTTGGCGTAATCCTTCAGTTGTTGCGGGCTGAACTTTTTGTTCATCCTGCCTTCCATATTCCTTAGTGTGGTTTCATCGAACTTTCTGCCCTGAACAATATAGAACTGGGAACCTGAGGAAGCCCTGGAAGGATTCACTTCATCACCGGTACGGGCGGCTGCCAGCATTCCCCTTTTGTGATAATACTTTTCCACGATCTCGGCAGGAACGGTATAACCCGGATCCTCCTTGCCACTACTGTTCCTTCCTCCCTGGATCATGAAATCCCTGATCACCCTGTGCCAGGGGGAACCGTTGTACCAGCCTTCCCTGACCAGCTTCAGAAAATTGTCCCTGTGCTTGGGAGTCTCATCAAACAAAACAACCTTGATGGTGCCGTATTCCGTGGTGATCTGCACCACATGCCTGTTGTCGGTGGCTTTTTTCTCCTGACCGTAACCAAAAGAAGTGATTCCGGTAAAAATAAGCAGGAAAAGAAAAATTGATTTTTTCATAAGTTGATTTTTTTACCTTTGTTGGGATTAACTGACAAGCTGCAAATATAGTAAAATACCCGGACATGAAAACCGTCCTTTTTAAAATTATGCCTCTTGCAGGTTTGTGTATCCTGCTTGGCCTGACAATGTCGTCCTGTGAAAAGAAAGACCCGGTATATGATGTGGTGGTCACGGTGAAATACCTGTCCGACACCCTGCAGGTTGTCAAGGGAGCCACCGTACTGATCGAAAAGAACAATGTCAGGGTGGAAGGTCTGACCAACAGCGGTGGCCAGTTCGCCACCACCTTCAAACTGGAAGCCATCCTCAATGTGCATGCCAGCCTCGATACCGGTGACCCGAACATACCCGTGCATTTTTACGGCCACTCTACCATCAGGCTGCAGGAAGATAAAACCGTTTACCGTACCATCTTTATCAGCCAGTAATCCTGCCTGGCAGCCGGGCCGGTTTTGTGCGCCCGTTGCATCTTTTAGGCTTTTTTAACACTGATCTGTTGACAATGCTTATTTTAGCATCGTATATTTGCTGCTCCAATGCGGAGGTTTTCATGAATACCCCAGTCTTTTATATTCCTTTTCCGATTACCTGATCCGTCAGGAGACTGATCCGCCATTCCGTTTTTTCAGATGATGAGACACCGCGGCAGTCCCCGCGGTCTGAATCAATTTTCTGCTTATAACACATCAGATTGAAAAAAATGGAATCCAATACATATAAAAACAAAATAGGGGCTTTTTTCAGGGGAATCGCAAGGGCTGTCAGCGACAACGATACCGACTACACCAATGTCAGACTCCGTAAAGCCCTGTGGATGCTTTCCATCCCCATGGTGCTGGAAGTGATCATGGAATCCGTGTTCGGGGTGGTCGATATCTTTTTTGTGAGCAAACTCGGAGCCGATGCCGTGGCTACCGTGGGCGTTACGGAATCCCTGCTCACCGTTATTTACGCCATTTCACTCGGACTCGGCATGGGTACTACTGCCTTGATCTCCAGGAGAATAGGGGAAAAACACGCCGAACAGGCCAGGCATGTGGCTTTTCAAGCCATCCTTACCGGCATGGTCATCTCGGTGTTCATCGCCATCCCCGGCTGGATCTTTGCCAGGGACATCCTGATGCTGATGGGAGGAAGCGCCCGCATGGTTCAGCAGTACTCAGGCTATACTTCGATATTGATCGGGTCGAACCTGGTGATCATGCTGCTGTTCATCATCAATGCCATCTTCCGCAGTGCCGGTGATGCCAGCATGGCCATGCGGGTGTTGTGGATATCCAACATCATCAACCTGATACTCGATCCCTTGCTGATATTCGGCTATGGTCCGGTGCCGGCGATGGGCATTGAAGGAGCCGCCATTGCCACCACCATCGGACGGGGTACAGGGGTCTGCTACCAGCTTTATCTGCTCTGCTGCGGAAAAGGCAGGATCCGGCTGAAATCTGAGCATATGAAACCCGACCTGCGGGTGATAGGGCAATTGATCAGGCTGTCCCTTGGAGGCATCGGACAAAATATCATCGCCACCTCCAGCTGGATCGTCCTGATGCGGATCGTATCGGTGTTTGGAAGTACCGTGCTGGCTGGTTATACCATCGCAATCCGCGTGATGGTGTTCGCCCTCTTCCCTTCCTGGGGCATCAGCAATGCTGCGGCAACGCTGGTGGGGCAGAACCTGGGAGCCGGTAAATCCGACAGGGCTGAAAAGGCCGTCTGGGCTGCCGGCTGGGTGAATATGGCCGGACTTGGTGCGATCGGGCTGGTTTTCACCTTTATACCGCATCTGTTCATCCGCTTTTTCACCCGGGAACCGGAAATCATCATGGCTGGCGCCCAGGCTCTGAGAATCATCAGCTACGGCTTTGTACTCTATGGACTCAGCATGGTGCTCCTGAATGCCATCAACGGAGCCGGAGATACCATCACCCCCACCAAACTCAATTTTGTGTGCTTCTGGTTGATTGAAATCCCGCTGGCCTGGCTGCTGGCCCTTTACTTTGACCTGGCCGCCCGGGGTGTGTTCTTATCCATTGTCATCGCCGAAAGCATGCTGTGCCTGCTCGCACTCTGGTGGTTCAGAAAAGGCAAATGGAAACTGAAAAAGGTCTGATGGAGATCAATGTTTCCTGAAATCAGAGTCAATCGGTAACGATTACTTTTCTGGCAGCGATCACACGTCCGCCGGTGACAAGCTTAACAAAATATAAACCATTCGCAAGACCGGCACGGGAAAGGACGAACGCATCCCCTGCAGAATGAGTGATATGCCTGACAAATTGCCCGCAACAGTTAACAAGTGTCACTTCCGCATCATTCAGGTCCTTCCCGATACTGAGCAGGGCTTCACTGCAGAAAGGGTTGGGATAAATGAACAAGGTTTCACCCCCGGTGAATGCGGGAATACCCACATTGCCATCCAGTCTGGCAATGAAAAGGTCATTTTTACTGGCTGCTGCATTTGTAAGCATGGTTGAGCCGAAGGTGAGTGAGGTGCTGGTAAACTGTCCGCCGATATAAACGCAACCCGGCATGGCAGGCAATACTGCATTCCCTGCGTCATTGCCTGGACCGGGAATGGCTAGACCCCACATTGCGTTTCCGGTCGATGCGTCAAAGCGGGCTATAAAGGTTTCCATGCCGGGAGATGATGCATTGGAAAGAACATCCGGACCGAATACAATATGCTGACTTTGAAAATGACCTGTGACATAAAGACCGCCACCATTATCGTAAACAACCGAGTTAATACCATCACTGCTCTGGCTTCCGACCGATTTTACCGCCCAGAACACACTTCCTTCGGTGTTGAATTTAACAAGGAAAAAATCACCATAAGGAGGCCCCTCATTCACCAGGGTAGTCGGTCCTAAAACGATTGAACTGCTTTTGAAATACCCTGCTGCATAAAAATTCCCTGTATTATCGGTGGAAACCGATAATACCCGGTCATGATCGCTGCCACCCGCTGCCGTCACCCAGATAACATTTCCCTGCCCGTCGTACTTGGCCACGAAGGCATCTGCTTTTGAGCATCCGAAGTTATTCAACGTGAAGGCACCGATGGTAAAGTATTCACTCATAAATTCCCCGCCGATCAATACATCCCCGGTGGCATCGACAGTAACGGCATTTCCAATATCATTGTGGGTGCCGCCTGCACTCCTTGCCCAAAGCACATTAGCGTCAGGGTCGAATTTGACCACAAAAATATCCTGACCGGGATAAGCTGCATTGTACAGGGTGTTTGCTCCAAAGGTGATAGCAGTGCTTTGGAAATAACCTGTGATAAAGATGTTACCCAAAGGATCGACGGTGACGGAATTAGCAGCATCATTGTCAGGACTGTTAGCAGCGGTTTTTGCCCAGACGATACTCCCGGCAACATCATATTTCACTACAAACAACGCTTCGTTCGGAGGATTTGAATTAGTTAAAGTATAACTGTCAAATGTGATACTGCTGCTTTTAAATGTTCCTGCCACATAAATGCCCCATGAATCCGTGAGGCAGGCAGAAAGTGCATAATCGTCACCGCTTCCCCCAGCCCTCTTTGCCCATAATACATTCCCGTATGCATCATACTTTGCGATGAACACATCTGATGAGCCGGAACCGGCATTGCTCAAGTTAACAGTGTCGAAACTAATAAGCGGACTGGAGAAATAACCTGCCACATACAAATTGCCCATATCATCGGCAACCACGGCACGGGCCACATCATCTTCACCCCCTCCCGCTCCCCTTGCCCATTGCCAGCTTAGGTTCTGTGAGACGGAAATGAAGGGCACGACCGTCAGTACAATCATAATCAACTGCAGTAAAAAGTTCCTTTTCAGGGTCATCTCATCTTATTTTCGTTTCACAAAACATACAGGATATAAGATCATTAGAAGTCAATTGTGATCATCTTTGCTGTGGCGATCAACTGCCCGTCCTGTTCAAGCCGGAAAAAATAAACTCCGGCGGCGAGTTTCTCTCGTGAAAAAACGACAGTCCTTCCGCTTATCCCACTGACCTGACTGACGGTCCGTCCATAGCAATCGATTACCCTCAGAACTGCCTGTTGAAATTCTTTTTCCGACTTTATCACCGCCATGTCGTTGAAAGGATTGGGATACACGGTCAGGTGTTCATTACTGGTCATAGGATACAGTCCCACACTGCCATCAAGCTTTGCAATGAAAAGGTCATTGTAGAAGGTTGATGCATTGGAAAGTATGGTTGAACCGAAAGTGAGATTAGCGCTCATAAACTGACCGGCCACATAGGCAAAACCGGCATTGTTGGCCGCGATGGATTTTCCCATGTCATGGTCTATATTTGCCACCTTCACCCCCCACAAAGCGGTTCCGGTAGTGCCGTCATACTTGGCAGCATAGATCTGCATGTTGGAAGTTGAATTGGTAAGATTGTTCGGTCCGAAAGTAATGGACGGACTCTGAAAATGACCGGTAATAAATACACCTCCAAAAGGATCAGGAGCCACCGAAGTGATGGCATCGCTGCTGGATGATCCGATTGATTTCACCGCCCATAGCACGCTGCCTGCCGAATCATATTTAACAAGGAAAAAATCACCGTAAGGTGACCACGGATTGGTCATGGTAATAGTGCCGAAAGTAATTGACATGCTGCGGAAATACCCGGCTGAATAAAAATTTCCTGCACCATCAGCTGCAACCGACAAGATATAATCATGATGGTAGTCTCCGGCAGCTGACGCCCAAAGTAGATTTCCCGCAGCGTCATATTTCCCGTTGAATACGTCGTTAGCGCCTGGTGCATTGTTGTTCAGTGTAATGGTTCCAATGAGGAGATCCGGGCTGTCGAACTGGCCCCCGACAAAGACATTACCCGCAGGATCGGCAGAAACAGCATTGCCGATATCATTGGCCAGACCCCCCGAGCCCCTGACCCAAAGCACATTACCGGTAGTGTCTAATTTTACCAGAAAAACATCCTTGGTGCCGGAAAAAGTATTCGACAATGTATCCGTTCCAAATGTGATGGACGAACCCTGGTAATATCCTGTCCCGAATACGTTTCCCAAAGGATCGATCGCAAGGGCGTTGATTGCATCGTTGCCCGGGCTGCCGGAGGCACTTTTTGCCCAGACAACAGCACCGGTTGCGTCATATTTTACGATGAACTGTTCTTCGTTCGGAGCGAAAGAATTGGTCAGGGTGTATGAACCGAAAGTGATGGTGGTGCTTTTAAAATACCCTCCCACATAGATATGACGGGAATCCCTTATGCAAACAGACATGGCACAGTCGTTTTCGCTTCCTCCCGCACTCCTGGCCCAATTCACATTTCCGGCAGCATCATACTTAACAAGAAACATATCCGATCCGGCACTCCCCGAATTTGTCAGTGTCACTGTGCCAAAGTTAATGGACGGACTTGAAAAAGATCCAGCCACGTATACACATTCATACGCATCAGCAACAACGGAGCGGGCTATATCATCCCCGCCTCCTCCTGCACTCCTCGCCCACTGCCAGCTCACGTTCTGGGTAAGTACCGGAGTGAAAGAAACAACCAGTAACATTAGTAGCGTCAGTAATTTAAAAAATTCTTTCATTGGAGAAAAATTAGATGGTAAAGGGGGCATTTTCAATGTAAAAATAGAAAATATAGCAGTCCGGTCCCGAAAATATTTAATGTTTTTCAAGGTCTGTCAGTTAATGAAAAGCTGGAGCACACTCATTCCAGGCAGGTTTGCGTGGACAAGACTGTATGAAAAGGTAATGCCGGTATTTGATTGTACTGTTTTTTTTTACTATCTTTAACCCACTATTTAATGTTGTAATCATACATATATTAAACATTGAACATACATGAATCTATCTATATGATACTATACCCTTTAACCTGAATTTTTCAATAAAAATTATCCGGATGAAAAGCAGGATACTGATGTTCATTTTCATGCTTCCTTTCTGGATGTGCCATTCCCAGGTCAGTCGCCAGATGGTACTTCTTGAAATTGTCACCAATACGGGCTGCAGCTTTTGTCCGGGAGCCTCTATGGGTGCCAATGATCTCTTATCGAACGGCTGGGATGTGGCAGTCGTGAAAAATCACTATGCCGATGCCTTTTCCAATGTGTATTCCCAGGCAAGAAAAACCATGTACCAGATCAGTGGCACGCCCACCGCCATCTTCGACGGATACCGGGCTTTTGTGGGAGGGAGTTATTCCTCCTCCCTTTATCTGCCCTACCTGGGGATATACAACCAGTGCATTCCGGTACCTTCGCCCGTCACGATTCAGATGGAGGTCAGCAACGACGGCCTGAATTATTCTGTCCTGCTTACGGTTAAAAAAGTCGCGCAATTTACGTCAGACAACCTGGTCTTGTATTTTTTCCTGACGCAGTCCAATATTATGTTTAACTGGATGGGACAAACGCATGTTGAAAATGTGAATCGCATGATGGTTCCGGATCAGAATGGCACGCCGGTGAATTTTAGCAGCGGTACAACCCAGGAGATCACCCTGAACTTCACCCTCAATGCCGCATGGCCGGCCGGGGATTGCGAACTGATCGCCACTGTTCAGGATAAATCCGACGGACAGGGGTATATTCCGGGTACCAATCCGCCTATAAAGAAATGGACTGTCTTTCAGACCATTAAAAGGGGTCTGGTGGATTTGACTGCGGATTTTACAGTAAGCGACAGCCTGATCATTCCGGGCACCACTGTTCAATTCACCAATCTGACCACCGGAGGGTATCAGAACGTACCGGAAACCTACCTCTGGGTTTTCCAGGGCGGTGTTCCGGATTACAGTACCCAGGAAAATCCCCAGGTGAATTACCCCGGGGAAGGTCACTTTCCGGTTAAACTCATTGTAAACCGGGGCGGCCAGGTGGATACCGTCCTGAAAGAGGCCTATATCAAGGTCGGATTTGAAAACGGCGGAACCATCAACGGCCTGCTCACTTACGACAATGTCCTGTCAGGTGCAATGAAGGAAGTCGGGGTTTTGCTGATGCTTGACCAGGCGGTCCTTCAAAACACCCTCACCGACCAGTCGGGGAATTTTGTTTTTTACAACATCCCCGACGGGGACTACACCATTGCTTTTGATTGTGAAAAGCCCTGGGGAGGGGTGAATGCAGGGGATGCTTTGCTGATACTGAAACACTTTGTACACCTGACCACCCTCACGGGGCTTCGTTTGGCCGCTGCGGATGCGGATGACAACGGGATCATCAATACCACGGATGCGCTTTACGTTTCAAAACGCTATGTGGAACTGATCAGCGGTTTCCCTGCGGGCGACTGGCTTTTCAGCGATGAAGGCGGTATTAACATTCAGAGCGGAAATACGGTGGAATATACGGGAAAAGCCATCTGCGTGGGAGACACAGATGGCTCTTACCAGCCTGAATAATATTGCCCGGGATTAGCGGTTTACCAGGACTTTACGACATTCCGTCATATGGCTGGAATGCGTTTGCAATGCTGTTTTCAGGGCGTAGGTGCCGTTGGCAAGGCCCGAAAGGTCAATGCTTCTGTGTAAACTGCCTGCCGGGATCCCGCTTTCCTCAAGCAGAAGGACTGTCTGGCCGGTCACGTTGACCATGCTGATGGTCAATTTGCCTGCCTGCGGAATGCCCATCTCCACTTCGAGGGATGATGCCGCGGGGTTGGGAAAGATCCGGACGGACAAACCCTGAATATCTGAGATCAGCAGCTTTGGCGCTCCGATTTCAAAACGGGCGATGCGTGTTGTGGCGGTAGCGGCTTCACTTTCTCCTCCTGCTGTCAGCTGCACTTCAGCATTGAATCCGGCAAAGGCTTTGATAACAAGGTTGAAGATCACGTCCCCCGGTCTGAGTTGCACAGCCTGAAGGCTGTACCAGGCAAGCCGGACCGATGCATGCTGCTGCGACCAGACCAGGGTTCCTTTGTTTTGCAGGATGCCGGCAGGTTCAATATCTGTGATTTCCAGCATACCGTCAGGCAGATCAATCACCAGGGAGAGTGCTGCAAGCGATTCAGCATGCACGGCATGCAGAGGAACGGAGACCGGTTCAGCTGCCGTGATGTCCAGGGCTCCCGCTGCCGTGAGCACCACACCCGGCTGTAAGGCCAGGGCCGGGATATTGCTGCCGTCTACATCACCGTAGCAGATGGCCGTAAGGTCGGCAACAGCCGTATCGTTTTCGGCAAGTGACACATTAACCGGATCACTGAGCCAGTCACCGGATGGCATGACGGAGATCATGTTCACGAAACGTTTGGCCACGGTCAGGGCGTCGGCGGCGTTAACAAAACCGGATGCATCCACATCGGCTGCAGCCAGTTTCATTCCCTGGAGGGTGATCTGTCCTGCAAAATGCTGCAGCATCTTCAGGGCATCGGTGGCATTGCCGCCTCCCCAGGACTTGGTGATGTTGCTGCTCACGTTATAATTTCCGGCGGGCAGGTTTTGCGCAAGGTAAGTTCCCTGTCCGTCTGTCTGGGTCGACAGCACCGGGGTGTTTCCCGACATAATCAGGATCTCAGTGCCTGTCAGCGGTGTGGCCAGGCTGTTGTCGTAAGTCAGCGTCCCTTCTATTGCGGCACAGTTGACAAATGTGATCATCCCATCCGTAAAGACCGCCGCCAGCGTGGTACCCATGATATCGGTGTACATGCAATTGCCCGGTGTTTGGGTATCCCAGTGCAGCTGGCTGTATCCGTCGAACCCGGCGAAGCGGAAGGCCACCAGGGTGGCATCACCGATAGTGACGGGAGTCAGGGAGAACCAGGCCAGAGACACCGAGGTTCCGCCCGAGTTCACGATCAGCATGCCTGAGGCCAGCGCAGGATGAGCGTTTTCATAATACATATAGTCCAGTACCTGTGGATCATATTCAAGGGTCAGGGAGATGGAGGCTACATCCTGGAAGTCTTCCACAAGGACCGGCACCAAAAACTCTCCCGCACATACATCCATGACAGGGGCTATGGTTGTAATTACATTACCGGAGTAAATATTGGTAACCTGAACGCTAAGCTGGTTGTTGGTTTCGTCCGGGTCTCCGGTAATTTGTGTGGATGCCGTGATGGTATAGGTATGGGCAGGAACGGACAAGTCGGCTTTCTGGGTGAATGCATACGAGATTGTCCCCAGGGGAGCGACCGGTCCCGGGATGACTTCCCTGACCGCCGGTCCACCGTCTATGGTGTACCATACCGGCAGGTTAATTACCGGATAGGGTGAGTAGTTGCTGACAGTGATCGTGATGGTTTCCTGATCCGTCAGCCCCGGAGCGGAGACCGGGGATGTGATCGCCGTAACACCCACATCCAATGGCAGATAGACTGATTTTTGCAATTTCAGGAAATGCAGAAAATTATCCATATAGGGGTCTTCGTCACCCCGGACTGCCATACCGGGTTCTTCATCCGCCTGGAATAAGAGGTAAAGATAATCATCTGTTCCCGGGGCCAGGCTGGGGAACACACATTCAAAGTATTGGTAATCGGGATTATTTCCGGTGATATCGAAGGGATCGGACCAGCTCTGGCCGAGGTCCATGGAAACGATCCCCTGTAACTGCCGGTAATTCTGGACTCCGTTGTGAAGGTCTTCATAAACGCTGGCCATTACCGCCATCATGCGGTTGTTTTCATCGATGACCATGTAGGGCATCGATGTCAGGGAGGTATAATAGGTACCGAAACCAATCAGTTCGATTAAGCTGTTGCCATCCCTGTCAGGCATTAATGCGACCAATTCTTTATGCAGGACAAGGTCGGCGGGATTCAGGCTGGTGAAGGCAGGCCTGGATTCATTCCAGTATACCATGCCGTCGGTCCAGGGCCAGTAAGTCGTGGTGGCATCAGTCAGGTCTGAATTGGAAACCCGCATTACGCCAAACATCACATGGGCCATGCCGTTCTGGTCGAGGGCTACACTCAGGGAACGGTCGCAAACCCAGATAGTGTCCGTAACAAGGGTTACGGGTTCCTGGAACATCGGATAGGGATGCTGGTAGATAAGCGTTTTACTCCAGGTATTGCCGTTGTCGGTGGATTTCATCAGGAAGACATCTGTCCAGTTATCCCCGTAAACAAAGGCCAGGGTATTTCCCTTCGGTTCCGCAAATGCATACATATCTCCGCCAAATCCGACATACTGCGAAGCATCGGTACCGGGGAAACTGGCGTGGAAAATGTCCCATGTATTACCCCCGTCGGATGAACGGGAATAGGTCAGGGCACCGTTCTGCCCGTTGTACAGAGAACCGTTGTTTGCAAGGGGTGCAGTGAGTGATACCACATGCAGGTATTCATGATCCGGGCCGCTGCTGGTCATACGGGGCCACAGAAGGTTGTTGCCCTGCGGCGTATTGGGCAGTGAAGCGAAAGTCCAGGGTCCCGTGTTTTTGTTGGTTCTTTTCGAGAGCACCAGGCCGCTGGTATTTCCTGTATGGGCAAGGGCGGCCTCGCCGTTCTCTCCCCAGGCCACATAGGAAGGCCAGCCGGTCTTCACATTTTCTATCCTTGTGGTGGGCCAGAGCCCCCAGTTTGTACCGTCGAAGTAATTATAGCCGGTACCCCTGTCGGAGAAAGCCGTTTCAAGCATGCCTATCGTCCAGGCAGCGCCGAAGGTTCCGTCGGGGAAAGCACACAAACGCTGCAAACAGGAATAATTTGTCTGCAGGTCATACCTGGTTCTGCCGACAGCTTCCCCCGGAATATCATACGGCAGGTGGATGACCATTTTGGTGCTGGTGTCGTTGGTATGATCCGCATCATCGGGAAGGTTTGTCCATGCCTTAATGAGATAATTGGTTTCATCCGAAAGATCCACGGGGCTTGCAAAAGTATAGTTGACATATTCACCAGGCTGAATTGCCGGGTAATACGTTTCGCAAACCACGCCGCTCCCATTTATCGAGTAACATACCGTAAGGGTGTCGATTACGGTATTTCCCCGGTTGCGGATGGTGACCGTAATATCTTCGGATGCACCCAGAGAGGCTGAGGAATAAGGAAGCGGGATGTGCGTGATGCCTGCATCGGGCTCCAGTATCAGGTTGTTGCCGTGATAGCGGAACATCCCTTCGCTGATCACAGGCGGGGTTCCATTGGTGAAACCGCCGGCCCAGCCATGGTTCACATCTGTCCATACAGTGTAAAGCATCGGGTAGGTTTCCATGCCTCCGAAATCCTCCCAGCTGTGACCGCCGTCGTAGCTGATGCTGCAACCCATGGATCCTGCTGCAGAGCCCGTGGAGACACAGGTGGCCGGTGTTCCGGGTATCCAGGCAAATTCATACTGGTGATAAGGACCAGTTTTACTCACCATCGACCAGGTCGATCCACCGTCGAAGGTTTCAAAAGTATTTCCCGTAGTATTGGTGCTTCTGTCGATGGCCATACCATGGCTCAGGCTGCGGAAGCTGACGTCAACCAGAATGGAACCCGCACCCACATCATGGGCAGTCCAGTGGTATCCTTTGTCGGTCGACCGGAACACCCTGCCTTGATTAGTCCCGAACCAGATGTGATCGCCGACTACCGAATAATAATGGGTAATCCCCCATTCCCCGCTCAGTGGTGGCGGGATATCGGGAGAAGATACCCGGGTCCAGTTTTCCCCTCCGTCGATGGTGGTATAAATCTCAAAATAACCCTCCGTAGGGTCGCCCATGCAAAATCCCTCGTTGGCATTGAAAAAATGGATCATGTTCGGAAAGGCGCCCGGCAGCTGGAAGGCGGCGGTGTTTTTCGGGGTCCAGGTGGTTCCTCCGTCGGTGGTTTGTAAGATTACACCGGAGCCTGCCTGGTGATTCATGGTGATCCATGCATGCTGATCGTCGAAGGCAAAGACCATGTTTACGAACGAGGTCGGATAGCCCGGAATCACGGCCGCATTCCAGGTGAGTCCGCCATCATTTGAACGCGTATATCGCTGGCTGGGTACACCCCAGTTGTTCAGGTCAAATGCCAGCGCCCAGATGTCATTGTCATTGGCAGCGAACATGTGATGGATACCGATGTTCGTCTCATTGAAGCCTGAGTATCTGACTGTCCATCCGTCGGGTTCCACGATGGTATTTCCCTGGTAAAGGAATGAAATCGTGCTTCCCGCTGTACCGACGGCAGACAGGCTGATATTGGCCGGATCGCCGTTTGAAAGGAAACAGCTTGGATTGGTGATGTTGTTGAAAGCGGTTCTCCCTGCGTCACTGGTGAAAGTAGCCTGACTGAGATCCCCGTTGTTGGTCAGATCGCCGTTAGGTCGGTAGATATAGACCTCATCCGGCGGGCCCTGGGCGTTCCCGTTGCCGGCAAGGCTGTTGATACGGTACACCAGCAAACCCGATCCTGGCAGTGAACTTTCAAAGGCACCGGATTGGTTCCGGTACTCGAGGATAAAAAATTCATCCGGGTTGACCGGGGAGGTGATTTTATAACATTGCCCGGATGAGGAGGTCAGGGGATTTAAATTGAAAGTTCCCTGGGTTGTCAGTTCGGGAATGGATGATATCCATCCGCCATATTTATATTTCATCCAGGCGCCCATGTGCTGGGGGGGATTGGTGTTGTTGTCCATCAGGTCCCATTCACCGACCGGTGATATCCCGTTGCTGGTATAATGATACAGGTCGGGAGCTCCCAGGGTATGGAACATTTCGTGGCATAAAACCCCGTTCCCGTGGCTGGTCAGGTGGTCTTCGAGCTGGAAGTTGTAATCCCAGACCTGCAGGCCGTTGATATAGGCCGGCTGGGAGTGCAGTGTCCAGCGGTGGGGCCAGAGCAGGGTGCTCCAGGCCGTGGTACCGCCCCGGGTGATAAAGCAGATGTTGTCCACACGACCGTCGCCGTCATGATCGATATTGATCCCTGTGACGGCTGCGGCGATGTAGTTGACCGCGTTGGCCAGCAGGCTGTGTTCCCTGTTGGTACGTTCCGACTGTCCGTCGTAACCGTCGGGATTGGTGACCGCATCATAAGGCATGTAATACGCTCTCGGAAAGGCATCCTGGTAGGACAGTATCGCGGGGGAAGCAGCCGTTGGGAAAAAGAATGTGGGGATATCAATGCTGTTGTAAGAAACTTCACGGAAGTAATTGATCATGGAATTGGCCCCTGGAGCCTGATCATTGAACATCCCGTTGTAAAGGGGCTGGTTGTCGGGGAAATCAGCCTGGTCGCTGAAGCGGATAAAAACTACCAGGTTGTTCAGGGTTCCGAAGTTCGATGAAACAGCTTCTGTATAGCCAGGTAAAACCTGTTTAGGCGGTGAGTCTGCCCAGAATTCCTCCCGTAACTGCTTCCATGCTTCCGGAGTGATGTCTATTCCCGGTTGTAATCCGGCCAGAGCCGGGTCGGCCTGTCCCACCACAAGGCCGGTGGGCACGATCTCTTCCCCGACCAGGTCTGCATATACAAAATACCCGCTGAGAGCGTCACGGGTAATGGTGAACTGGTTCGCGTCATGAACCCGGAGATGATATTCATCACCGGTCATAAAGAGTTGTAATTCAGTCCCGTCAGGCTGGTTGACCGTTATGGGGACATTGCTGAGCCAGGCTCCCTGAAGTTGAAGGGAGACCATGAAAAAACCCAGGATCAGGCAAAACGATCCGGACAAATAAAACTTTTTCATATACGATTGGATTTAGAGGAATCATAAATGATTGATTATCAAAGATAATATTCCATCAGACTGGATAATGGACAGCCATGCGAATCAAATGATAAAAATAGGGAAGTGAAATGGAAATTTCAAGAAATCTTCCTGAAATCAGCAAATAAATGTTCAGCTCATTCCATGAGCATCATATTCGTGAGCCGGTCGCGGCATCTCTGAAAGCATTCTCCACCATTCTGCCGAAGAGGTGGGCGATGCTCCAGCCATGGGCTTTGGCCATTTTGGGGACGATGCTTGCGTTGGTCAGGCCCGGAACGGTATTCACCTCCAGGAAAAAGATCAGTTTATCGCGGAAAATATAATCGAAGCGGACGACACCTTTGCATTTCAGATGGTCGTAAAGCCGGCAGGAAATTTCCTGACATTGGCTGAAAATATCCGCCGGAATGGGTGCAGGCACGATTTCATCCGAAAGCAGGGGGTCATATTTTGCTTCGAAGTCGAAATATTCTTTTTTCGGAACGATTTCGGTAACCGGAAAGGCGAAGGTCGTGCCATTGTCGTTCATTACGCCACAGGTGATTTCCCTCCCTGGGATAAATGCTTCCACCAGCACTTCATGGTCTGCTTTCAATGCATTGGCAATGGCTTCCGGCAGTTCATCCCTGGTTTTTACCTTGCTGATCCCGACACTGCTGCCGTTATTATTGGGTTTCACAAAGAGCGGAAGTCCGAGCCGGCTGATGATAGTGTCTGCATTCCAGGCTGTTCCTTCAGTAATAAGCACTTCGGGGGCCAGCCGGGCACCGGAACCGGCTACCAGTTTTTTACACAGGCTTTTGTCAAAAGTAAGGGCTGATACAAGCTGGTTGCAGGATGTGTAAGGAATGTGGAGCATATCGAGGTAGCCCTGCAGCCGTCCGTTTTCTCCCGGATTGCCGTGGATGGCAATAAAAACCAGGTCGAAACAGATCTTTTCACCCTGGTATAAAAAACTGAAATCGTTGCGGTCAATGGGATAAACAGCTTCATCAGCTGCTTTCACATACCAGTTCAGGCCGTCGATCACTACGAACCAGGGCTCATATTTGGTTCTGTCAAGATGCTGGTAAACAACCTCACCGCTTTGAATGGAAATGCTGAATTCTCCGGAATCTCCCCCGGCGGCGACCGCGATTTTTTTCATACCTGGATATGTTAGCAGACAAAAATATTCATTTTCTGTTCACTCCTGACTTTGTTTGCCCCTTCATGCCATCGCTTACTCCTGAAAATTCATACCTTTGGGCCGGTTTTCACACAATATATGGCAGCGGAGAAAACTTTCAGGTACAAATGGTTAAAATCGGCCTTTGTCAGGCACACCCTGCTGGCGGTATTGCTGAGCCTGGTGCTTTTGATTGTGGCAGGCCTGCTGCTGAAGTGGTATACAAAGCACGGAGAAGTAGTGGTGGTGCCTGACCTGAGGGGATTGTACCCTGAAGATCTGGATCACTTGCCCGATCTGTCAAATTTCAGGGTAGTGATTATTGATTCGGTATTTGATCCGGAAAAGAAAAAAGGAAGCATTGCTTTCCAGGATCCGCCCCCGTCATCCATTGTAAAGGAAAGCAGGACCATTTACCTGACCCTTGTGGCGATTCTTCCCGAACAGGTCAGCATGCCGAAACTCACCGATATGACACTCCGACAGGCGACTGCAGTGCTGGAAACATACGGTCTGAAGGTGGGCCATCTGGATTATATTCCCGATATCGGCAGAAATAACGTGATCCGGCAACGGTATAAAGGAAAACACATTGAAGCGGGCACCTGGATTGAAAAAGGTTCGCGCATCGACCTTGTCGTTGGCCAGGGTGCGGGATCGGGCGGACTGAAGGTGCCCTTTTTACTTGGAATGAAAAGAAATGAGGCAATACTTGTACTTGAAAATGCGTTCTTTGTGACCGGTAATGAGGTGTTTGAGGACGGAAAGGACACTGCCACCGCAAGGGTCTACCGGCAGCATCCGTCACCGGGACAAATAATTAATGCCCAGTCGGGAACAACCATCAGCCTCTGGTACAGGTCTGATAAAAAGTTCGACTTTGATACTTATTTAAAACAATATAAACAGGATAGCATCCCCCGTGATGCGGATGAACAAAACCAGGAAGATGAGATTTGAAAGAATAATACCCGGAACCCTTATACTGATATTGCTTTTGATTCCCTTCAGTGTGCTTTTTTCCCAGGAATCCCTTCAGCCCCTGCAATACAATCCCTGGCTGGGAGGCGGCCAGTTGAAACAGAAACAGCTTGTGCAAAGCAATACCCCGCTTGCACTTCCTTTTATCGATGATTTCTCCAAAACTTCGGTGTTCCCTGACGCCGGCCTGTGGAGCGATGCGCATGTTTTTGTGAATAATGTGATGGCAAAATACCCGCCATCACAGGGTGTCGCTACTTTCGACGCGCTGAACGATACCGGAGCCATTTACCCCGATGCATCACCCTTCCCTTTTGTGGCAGATTACCTTACTTCGCAATATATCGACCTCTCTCCTTATGCGGCCATCGATTCACTCTATTTCAGCTTTTTTTACCAGCCGGCCGGTCTGGGTAACAAACCGGAATTACAGGATTCCCTGGTCCTCGAATTCCTCGAAGAATACAGGGCCGACACCCTGGTCGACACCACTGTCAACCCCCCCGATACAGTCTATATCGACCGCTGGAGAAGCATCTGGCATGCGGAGGGAATGGAACTGGATACCTTTTATCATCAGCATAAAAGCTGGTTCCGCCAGGTCATGATCCCCGTTACGGACACAATCTTTTTCCGCAACGATTTCCGTTTCCGCTTTTATAGTTACGCCAGCCTGGCCGCTGCCAGCATCCCGAGCTGGCGAAGCAACGCCGATTTCTGGCATATCGATTATGTCTACCTGAACAGCAACCGTACCCTTGGTGATACGCTCTTTACAGACCTCACCTTCGTGAATACCGCACCGGGATTTCTGAAACGCTACGCTTCCATGCCCATGCGCCAGTACCTGGCCAACCCGGCCCAGGAAACCAGGGATTCGGTGGAAATGCTGATCAGCAACCTGGGAAAAGATCTGCAAAGCTACGAGTTCAAGTTCAACGTAAGCGACCTGAACGCTACCCTGGTGTTCGACACCAATTACGGATATACCAATATCGATCCGTTCTATGTTTCAGGTTATCAAACCTATCCGACACACCGTTACCCCAAGTTCCCCGGCTTTGTGTTTCCCGGACAGGGCAACGACAGTGCGGCTTTCAACATTACCTACATCATACAGAAAGTCGGCATCGGCCAGGAATTCATCCGTCAGAACGATACCCTCAGGGCTACACAGTATTTTCATAATTACCTGGCTTACGACGACGGCATCCCGGAAGCCGGCTACGGACTCAGTCCGGCCGGTTCCCTGCTGGCTGTCAAGTTCCGTCTGAATACACCCGATACCCTCAGAGGCGTGCAGATGTTTTTCAACAGAACCGTCGGCAACAGCAGTCAGCGGAATTTCAAACTGGTGGTCTGGGCCGATGACAAAGGCCTTCCCGGGGAAGTGTTATATCAGAGCAGCAAGTATCTGAAACCGCTGTACCAGGGCGGACGCAATGCATTTCAAACCTATGAGCTGGATACGGAGACTCCCCTGGTGCTTGGTCCCGACAAGCTTACCTTTTATGTGGGATGGGTGCAACAGACCGACGATAACCTGAATATCGGCTTCGACGCCGACACCAACGCACAAAAGGTGGTTTACTACAACATCGAAGGGAAATGGCAGGTAAGTTCCTACCAGGGATATGTGATGATGCGTCCCTGTATCGGCCCTTCTCTCGAACCGCCGAAAAAGGGTATTGCACCCGCCGGCCATTTTCAGCTTAGCATTTACCCCAATCCGACCAGCGGCCATTTCACCCTGAACCTGCCCCCGGCCAGCGGAAAATATGATGGACCTTCTGACTACGTATTGCATATTTTCAACCTCCTGGGCGAGAAAGTCACTTCCTTGCCTTACCAGGCATCCTTCGATCTGTCCTTTCTCGGCAGGGGCGTATATATCCTGCAACTCAGCACCTTCGACAACTACCTGAATTATCAGGCCAAAGTCGTGATCACCAAATAGGCAGCCATGAGTGACTGGGACGAAGATGAGGGAGGCCGGCAGGAACTCTTTGAACATTTCCGCATCCAGGTCGATAAGGGGCAATCTCTTTTAAGGATAGACAAATTCCTCACCGCCAGACTCGAAAATGTCAGCAGGAACAGGATACAGATGGCAGCGGAAGCAGGGAATGTCTTTGTGAACGGTGTTGCGGTGAAATCCAACTACCGGATCAAACCCAACGACCTGATCACCATTGTGCTGGCATATCCTCCCAGGGATGTGGAGCTGATCCCTGAAGACATCCCCCTGGATATCCTGTACGAAGACGATGACATCCTGGTGCTGAACAAGCATGCCGGCCTGGTGGTGCATCCGGGGCACGGCAATTTCAACGGAACCCTCGTCAATGCGCTGACCTATCATTTCAGCCGCGACAGCCTCCACCTCGGAAAGGAAGGATGGCGGCATCCTTTCGTGGTGCACCGTATCGACAAGGATACTTCCGGTGTGATGATGGTTGCAAAACATGAACTGGCGCAGAACAGGCTGGCCAAACAATTCTTCGACCACAGCATCGACCGGAAATACACCGCCCTGGTGTGGGGCGATTTCCGTGAAGATGAAGGCACCATCAGCGGGCATATCGGCAGAAGCCTTCGCGACCGGCTGATGATGGATGTTTTTCCCGGCGGGGAGCACGGCAAACATGCCATCACCCACTACCGGGTAAAGGAAAGATTTTCCTATGTGACCCTTGTGGAATGCCGGCTGGAAACCGGAAGAACCCATCAGATCAGGGTACATATGAAGTATGCCGGGCACCCTTTGTTCAATGATATCACTTACGGTGGAGAAAGAATCCTCAAAGGAACGGTCTTCACCCGTTACCGGCAGTTCGTTGAAAATTGCTTTGAAATCCTCGGTCGCCAGGCCCTTCATGCCCAAAGCCTGGGTTTTATACATCCTATGAGCGGAAAACCCATGTTTTTCGACACCCCCTTGCCCGACGATATGACGCAGGTTATCGAAAGATGGCGAAAATATCATACTGAAAACATAACCCAAACCTGATTATATGGACAATCTGAAAGGAAGCAGAACAGAACAAAACCTCCTGAAATCCTTTGCAGGAGAAAGCCAGGCGGCCAGGCGCTACCGTTTGTTTGCCGAAACGGCACGGCAGGAAGGATATGAACAGATCGCAGCCATTTTCGAAGAAACTGCTCGTCAGGAAGACCAACACTCCAAAGTGTTTTTCAGCTTCCTGCAAGGCGGGATGCTGGAGATCACTGCCGCATACCCTGCCGGAATCGTGTCTGGTACTGCAGAAAACCTTGCTGCTGCCGCCATGGGCGAGAATGAAGAATGGTCGGATCTTTACCCGGAGTTTGCGGGAATTGCCGAGGAAGAAGGCTTCAAAAAAATTGCTACCGCTTACAAACTCATCGCTTCAGTGGAAAAACGGCACGAGGAAAGATACCGCAAATTGCACGAAAACGTGATCAATTCCAGGGTATTTGAAAAAGAGGAAGAAACCGAATGGACCTGTCGTCAGTGCGGATATGTGTACAAGGGGAAAAAAGCACTGAAAAACTGCCCCTGCTGCGATCATCCGCAGGCCTTTTTTGAGGTGGCCGCCACGAATTACTGATCGTTTTCCGGGCGACAGCTGCTCATCCCGGATTGCCTTTCACTGACAGGAAGTTTCAGTCGCGATGAATGTTTTACTCATACTTGACAGGTTTGCGAATGCAAAGCTGTTTATACCGACACATAGCGGGTCTTCAGTAAAAGGTCTTTAGAGCGGTGTACGGTATTACTGGTTCTAAACACTACTGTTTCACACTGCTGTCAAGAACCAGTTAAGTATGAGTAATGCCGTACACTGCAGGATTGTATATTTTTCACAAATCTATTCCGTGTCGGTATAACTTTGCAGCCTGATAGTTGTTTAAGGTGAAAGACTGCAAACATGACTGAACGGCTTCATCACGCCCTGACGCAGCGCATCCTTGTGCTGGACGGGGCCATGGGCACCATGATACAGCGTTACGGGCTTACCGAAACCGATTATCGTGGCGGGCGTTTCAGTGACTATCCCCTTGATCTGAAAGGGAACAACGATCTGTTGTCACTCACCAGGCCGGACATCATCAGCGACATCCACCGGCAGTACCTCGAAGCAGGAGCTGACATCATTGAGACCAACACCTTCAACGCCAACCGGATTTCCATGGCCGATTACGGTTTGGAAAAGCTGGTGTATGAAATGAATGTGGCATCTGCCAGACTGGCCTGCGAGGCAGCCGGGGTATTTACAGAAAAGGATCCCTCAAAGCCGCGTTTTGTGGCAGGAGCCATCGGTCCGACCAACAAGACCCTTTCACTGTCGCCCAATGTCAGCGATCCGGGTTACAGGGCCGTCAGTTTCGATGAACTCACCGCAGCTTATGCTGAACAGGCGGAAGGGCTGATCGACGGCGGGGTGCATATCCTGCTCGTGGAGACCGTGTTCGATACCCTCAATGCCAAGGCAGCCATCTTTGCCATGGAGGAAGTCTTCAGGAAGAAACAAACCAGGCTTCCGCTCATGTTGTCGGGTACCATCACCGATGCCAGCGGCAGAACGCTGTCCGGGCAAACCCTCGAAGCCTTCCTGGTGTCGGTGAGCCATGCACCCTTGTTCAGTATCGGACTGAACTGCGCTCTGGGAGCCAAAGAACTGAGGCCCTACCTTGAAGAACTGAGCCAGAAAGCGCCATTTCCCGTGAGCGCCTATCCCAATGCCGGTCTGCCCAACCAGTTTGGCGGCTATGATGAAACGCCCTCCCTCATGGGTAAGCTGATCAGGGACTTCATTGACAGCCGCATGGTAAATATCATCGGGGGCTGTTGCGGAACCACACCGGATCATATCCGGGTTTTTGCAGCCATGGCTGCAGACAAGCCGCCCAGGAAAGTGCCTGAAAGAAAAGCCCACCTCAGCCTGAGCGGACTGGAACCTTTGATGGTCTTTAAGGGCAGTAACTTCATCAACATCGGTGAACGGACCAATGTGGCCGGATCAAGCCGTTTCCGCAAACTGATCTTTGCCAACAATTACGAAGAAGCACTCAGTGTGGCCAGACAGCAGGTGGAGAGTGGTGCCCAGATCCTTGATGTGAACATGGATGACGCCATGCTCGACGGAGCCGCCGCCATGACCCGCTTCCTGAACCTGCTCTCGGCAGATCCGGATATCGCCCGCGTGCCGGTGATGATAGACTCGTCGAAATGGTCTGTGCTGGAAGCCGGTCTGAAATGCCTGCAGGGTAAAGCCATCGTGAATTCCATCAGTCTGAAGGAGGGGGAGGAAGTCTTCCTTGAGCAGGCACGGAAAATAAGGCAGTACGGAGCCGCGGTGGTGGTGATGGCCTTCGATGAAGCGGGACAGGCCGTCAGCCTGGAACGCCGCAACGAGATCTGCCGCAGGGCCTATCGCCTGTTGACGGAACAGGCAGGATTTCCGCCTGAAGACATCATCTTCGATCCCAATATCCTTACCATTGCCACGGGCATTGAAGAACACAACAGCTATGCCCTTGACTTCATCGAAGCTGTCGGGTGGGTAAAAGAAAACCTTCCTTATGCAGGCGTCAGCGGAGGAATCAGCAACCTGTCCTTTTCCTTCAGAGGCAACGATCACATCCGTGAAGCGATGCATTCCGTATTCCTGTACCATGCCATCAGGGCGGGGCTCGACATGGGTATCGTGAATGCGGGCCAGCTTCCGGTCTACGACGAGATCCCCGCTGATCTGCTGCGGCTCTGTGAGGATCTGATCCTGAACCGTAATCCCGAGGCTACCGAAAGACTGCTTGCCTATGCCGAACAGCATAAAGCTGGGGGAAAGAAGCAGGAACAACAACTGGAATGGAGAAAGCAGGGCCATGACGAAAGGATCACCCATGCCCTCATTCACGGAATCACGGATTTCATTGAACAGGATCTCGAAGAAGCCCGCCCTTACTACCGTCAAAGCCTGAAGATCATCGAAGGACCCCTGATGGACGGTATGAACATCGTGGGCGATCTTTTCGGAGCCGGGAAGATGTTCCTCCCGCAGGTGGTGAAAAGCGCCAGGGTCATGAAAAAAGCCGTGGCTTACCTGGAACCCTGGCTGAATGCCGAAAGAAACGCGGGACCCTCAAATGATACGGCCGGCGGGACTGAAGAGCAGGCCGTGCGGTATAAAGGCCGTGTCTTGCTGGCCACCGTGAAAGGAGATGTGCATGACATCGGGAAAAATATCGTGGGCGTGGTGCTGGGTTGTAATAATTACGAGATTATCGATCTGGGTGTCATGGTACCCGCCGACAGAATCCTGGACACTGCCCTCGAAGAACAGGTCGACATCATCGGCCTGAGCGGCCTGATCACGCCTTCGCTGGATGAAATGATCCATGTGGCCAAAGAGATGGAAAGACGGGGGATGACCATTCCCCTGCTCATCGGCGGCGCCACCACATCGGAAATACATACCGCGGTGAAAATCGAACCGGCTTACAATAGCGGAGTACTGCATGTCAAAGATGCCTCCCGCAGTGTCGGTGTGGTCAGCCGTCTGATAGATCCCCTGCAACATGAGGAAATCCTGGCCGATTACAGGAAACAATACCGTGAACTCAGGGTAAAGCATCAGAACAAGCAACAGGATGATGCCTTTATCAGCCTCGGCCAGGCCAGGGAAAACGCTTTCCGCGAGCAATGGCAGCATGCCCTGATCGATGTGCCACATCAGCCCGGACTGCATACCTTTTTTGATTACCCGCTCGAAGAGATCAGGCCGTATATCGACTGGACCTTTTTCTTCCATACCTGGAAGATCAGCGGAAAATATCCCGCCATCTTCGACGATCCCCTCAAAGGCGCCGAAGCCAGGAAACTCTTTGAAGACGGGAATGCCATGCTCGATCTCATCCTGAAAAACAAGATACTGAAGGCCAATGGCGTGGCAGGCATCTTCCCGGCCAATGCAGATGGCGATGATGTGATCGTCTTTAGCAGTAAAGAAAAAAATGACATATTGGCCAGGTTCCACTTTCTGCGAAACCAGCAACAAAAAGATGAAGGCGTGCCCAACCTTTGCCTGGCCGACTTTGTGGCACCGCTTTCCTCGGGCCGTACCGACTGGCTTGGGGCCTTTGCGGTGACGGCCGGACTCGGACTTGAACCCTGGGTGGAGAAATTTGAAAAAGATCTCGACGATTACAGTGCCATCATGCTGAAAATCATGTCGGACCGCCTGGCGGAAGCCTTCGCTGAATTGCTGCATTTCAAGGTCAGGAGAGAAATCTGGGCGTATGAACCCGAAGGGAATCCGGATATCACCGCCATGCTGAAGGAACAGTACCGGGGCATCAGGCCGGCACCCGGCTACCCCGCCTGTCCGGAGCATTCGGAAAAAGAAACGCTCTTCCGCCTGCTCAGGGTTGCAGACAAACAAATCGGTATTGCCCTGACGGAAAACTATGCCATGATGCCTGCTGCTTCTGTCTGTGGTTTTTATCTTGCCCACCCGGCTTCGCAGTACTTCCTGGTCGGAAGGCTGAACAAAGACCAGGTGACGGATTACGCCCAGCGAAAACAGGTCCCGCTCATGCTTGCGGAAAAGTGGCTGCGCCCCTACCTCAACTATCAAACCGCCGGAACATGAAAGTTACCGATCATATCAACAGGGCCGGCAAAACCCTGTTCACCTTCGAAATCCTGCCACCCCTCAAGGGAGAGACCATCGACTCCATCCACCGGATCATCGATCCCCTGATGGAGTTCAAGCCAGCCTTTATCGATGTGACCTATCACAGGGAGGAAATCGTCTATAAATCCCGTCCGGGAGGATTGCTCGAAAGATGGAAAGTGAGAAAACGGCCGGGTACGGTCGGCATCAGCGCATCCATTAAATATAAATATGGTGTGGATGTGGTTCCTCATATTATCTGCGGAGGATTTTCCAGGGAAGAAACAGAGAACGGCCTGATCGACCTGAATTTTTTGGACATACATAACCTACTGGTAATCAGAGGAGATAACCTGAAGTCGGATAAATATTTCATTCCTGATCCCAACGGGCACGCTTTTGCCATTGATCTTGTGAAACAGATCATGGACATGAACCGGGGTAACTACCTCGATGAAGAGCTGGAGATCACCACGCCCACACATTTTTCCGTCGGGGTTGCCGGTTATCCCGAGAAACATTTTGAAGCACCCAACCTGTTGACCGACCTGGAATACCTGCGGCAGAAGGTGGAAGCGGGAGCCGATTATATTGTCACCCAGATGTTTTTCGATAATGGCAAATACTTCGATTTCGTAAAAGCCTGCAGGGATGCCGGCATCAAGGTTCCCATCATTCCCGGGCTCAAGCCTATTGCCACCAAAGCACAGCTCACCACCCTTCCGACTACCTTTCATATCGACATTCCCGACGATCTGGTAAAGGCAGTGATGAAATGCAGGGACAATGCGGAGGTCAGGAAAGCCGGGGTGGAATGGTGTATTGAGCAATCCAGGGAATTGATTACATTTGGAGTTCCGATCATTCATTATTTCACCATGGGGAAGTCGGACAACATCCGGCAAATCGCCCGGGAGGTTTTTTGATCCTGATGACACGCGTTCAGTTTCGGCATATATGAATATTCTGACAAGCTTTGAGACAGGGAGTGAAAAGCTAAGCAAGCAGTTTGCCGTCTTGCTTGATCCTGACAGCTATCCGCCCTCGAAGCTGGGCCGCATGCTTGATGCCTGCAACAGGGGAGGGGCGGATCTCATCCTGGTGGGGGGCAGCCTGCTGCTGCACACCCGTGTGGATGATTTTGTTGCGGCAGTCAAAGCCGGTACCGGGCTGCCGGTCATTCTTTTTCCGGGCAGTCCGGGCCAGATCAGTCGCCATGCCGATGCCATCCTGTTATTATCGCTGATTTCCGGGCGCAATCCCGATCTGCTGATTGGGCGGCATGTGGAGGCGGCGCCCCTGCTCAGAGACAGCGGGCTCGAAGTCATTCCCACGGGCTATATGCTCATCGGAAGCGGCAATACCACCACTGCGCAGTATATCAGCAATAGCTTTCCCATACCCGGCGACAAGAACGGCATTGCGGCCTGTACGGCCCTGGCCGGACAGATGCTCGGCATGAAGCTGATTTACCTTGACGCCGGCAGCGGAGCCCGCGAACATGTATCAGCCGCTATGGTTTCGGAGGTTAAAGCACAATTACGTATACCCCTGGCGGTGGGCGGTGGGATACGCAGCGTGGAAACCGCTTCAGGTCTTGCCACTGCCGGGGCAGACATCATTGTGGCGGGGAATGCCCTGGAAGAAGATCCCGGGCTGATCGCGGCAATGGCCGGCGCGGTGCATGCGGCAGCCTCTCCGGATGCTTAGGGCGGCGGAATGTAGGAGCCGTTTACATCTCCGTAACACAAGCCCTTTACGGGAATGATGACGTTGGTAGTGCCGGTGTAATTGAAACCGGGATGCTGAAAAATCCAGTCGCCCACATTGAAACCAGTGATCATGCCGTTAAAACGCAGGATGGCCATCAGGGCATCCAGGCTGTTCACCACCCCGTCGGCACTGATGTCGGCAGCCAAATACCTTACACCCGTAAGGTTCTGATTCCCCACATAATGCATCAGGATGCCAAGGGCATCCGTGGCATTCACCCCGCCCCAGGCTTTGCCGCTCTGTGCCAGGAGCATGTAGTTTCCGGGAGCCACATTCAGGAACTGGAAGTGTCCCGTATTATCCGTTAGGGTTGAAGCCACGGTCGTCATGCCTTGTGTGAGCACCACCTGGGCACCGTCGATGGGTGTAGCGAACGCATTGTCGTATGTGACACTGCCTTCCAGCGCATATTGACCGGTAGTATAAATCTTGTCAATCAGCCAGCCATAGTTGCCAGATGGACCCGGCTGGCCACCATCCGCAAGTTTGAACCTGATATGGGCTTGCTGGAGCCCTGCAAGCTGGGGAAGTGTAAAGCATTCCTTTTTCCACCATGAATTGCCGGGAATGGCTAAGGGATTTGAGGGCTGCCAGAGGTTACTGTAACTGTTGCAGGCAAACCGGTTTCCATTGGCGGCATAGACTCCGTTGCCGCAATAATGCTGATTGGACAGCACCTGCCAGTTAATCCCGTCGTGACTGACCTCTACAGTGGCGATATCCAGAAAATCCACTTTGCAGATATGATAGAAATGCAGCATTATATTGGTGAATCCTATGGTAGAAAAGGGTATAAGGTTGAGGTAAACCGTGACCCCCGTAACAACCTGTCGCCAGGTCGAATGTTGTCCGTCGAAGGCAAGAAAATTGGGATCCTGCGTCCAGACATAATTGCCGGATGTACTGCTTGAATAAACACTGTCGCCGAGCGAGGGTGCTTCAAAGTTCTCATGGAACGATACGGTCTGGGCCGGGGTGGATGCCGCTGCTGCCACAAACAGCAGCAAACAGCCGGTAAAATATTTCATGATCAGGCAATTTAATTCATTCTCGCCAGCTTTGCGCATGCCGGTTTGCCAGGAAGTAATGATAACATCCACTGCTGGATCGAACGGTTTTCGCAAATCCCGTCACTGGCGGTATATCATTAAGACAGTTTTTGATCCCGTTGGTTGCCGGAAGTGTTCATTTTCAATGCGATTCTTCCAATGATCATCGAATCGTGGCAGGGTACCCCGGTACCTTATCCTATAGAGGATTCAGGGTGGAAACGGTGCTTCGACTCCGATAAGAATGAAAAAACCGGAACGTTGCTTCTCTCCGTCGGGCTTTTAAAACCACGGAGTTACACAGAGTTATGCACGGAGTGGCAAAAAATTATTTATTACTTTTCATGACCCCGGGTTTATTAAACTTTAGACCCCAGACCTTAGACTTTTCACTAAACTCCTAAACCAATAAATCCCTCAACTGGTCTCCAATCTGGAAACTGATCCCAGTACGAACCGATGCTTCGACTTCACTTCATTTTTTTACCTTCATTTTTCTCACTTCTTTCAAATATTCAACGTCTAAACCAATAAACACCTATACTGTAAACTTGAATTAATTGAACCACATAGGACACATAGGGTAAATCATCTATGTGTTCTATGTGCCTATGTGTTGAAAATAAAGAGAATTGTCACGGTCAGCATGACGGCTAAACTTCTAAACCGATAAACACCTAAACCGGCTTCCAGCTGGAATACTTATCCCAGTAGGAAACGATGCTTCTCCCCGTCGAGTCTTTAAAACCACGGATCCGCCGCGGTGGACACAGAGTTATGCACGGAGTGGCAAAAAATTATTTATTACTTTTCATGACCCCGGGTTTATTAAACTTTAGACCCCAGACCTTAGACTTTTCACTAAACTTCTAAACCAATAAACCCCTCAACCGGTCTCCAGTCTGGAAACGGATCCCAGCACGAACCGATGCTTCGACTTCACTTCATTTTTTTACCTTCATTTTTCTCACTTCTTTCAAATATTCAACGTCTAAACCAATAAACACCTATACTGTAAACTTGAATTAATTGAACCACATAGGACACATAGGATAAATCATCTATGTGTTCTATGTGCCTATGTGTTGAAAATAAAGAGAATTGTCACGGTCAGCATGACGGCTAAACTTCTAAACCAATAAACCACTAAACCGGTCTCCAATCTGGAAACTGATCCCAGTACGAACCGATGCTTCGACTCCGCTCAGCATGACGGCCAACCGCTTTACTTAAAGAAATTAATGTTTTACAATGCAAGAATGCAAGAATGCAAGAGTGCAAGAATGCAAGAATGCGGGAATGCGGGAAGGCAGGAACTCCTAGTAGAACCGCGTCCTGTTGTCGACCAGTCCGGCCATTTTTTCCAGCGCTTTGTAAGCTTCCTGCTGTGCTCGGTTACCAAACATCATCTGTGCCTGGTTGGTGTACATCTTCAGGTCTTCCACTTTCGGTGCTTCCGCAATGCTGTCGAGCTGCACCACGTACACAGCCTGTTCACCCTGCAGGGGATCTGTCTTCTGGCCGGTTTTCATGGTTGCAATCGTGCCAACAACTTTGGGTTCCGGACCAAACTTGGGCAGGTTGGGCGAGTAGAAGATCACTCCCGGCACCGTATCTACCTTGAGATTGAGTTTGGTGGCAAGGTCGTACAGGTCGGCAGCATTGACTTTCTTGAAGTCGGCTATCAGCTTCTCGGCTTTTTTCTCACGTTTCACCAGGGGTTCGATCTGTTTCTTTATCTGTTCGAGCGTGGGGATTCCCTTGGGGCGGATTTCCTTCAGGGTCGCTACCACGTATGAGCCTTCGATTTCAAAGACCGTGCTGACACTTCCCTTGGGCGTTTCCTCAAAGAAAGCCCACTGGATGATACCCCTGGCGCCGGTCAGACCGGGCAGGGTGCTTTCCATGGCCCTGATCATGTCGGCCGAACGTTTGTTGTACCCCTTATCGGTACATGCTTTCTGAAAGGCATCCAGGGTGGTGTTTTCACCGGCGAATTCGCTGGCCTGGTTATAGATGTCGCGGATGGTCTGGGAACCGGGTTCAATCTTACGGTCAACTACGGCAACTCGCGCCTTTCTGATGGGAAGGGTTTTTCCGTCTACCCTGATGATATGGAATCCAAAAACAGTTTCCACCAGGGTGATATCACCCACTTTGCCATCGAGGACGGCTTTATTGAACGGATACACCATGGCGCCGTCGACAAACCAGTCGAGGCTTCCGCCCTTGGTCTTGTTACTGCCGTCGTCGCTGTATTTGGCAGCAAGGGAAACGAACAGGTTGGGATCCTTCTTCACGGCATTGAGCACGGAGTCGGCAAGCAGCCTGGCCGCATCCTTGTTGCGTTTCACGTTTGGATCATTCACGGCGGAACCCTGGAAGGAAACCAGGATGTGGCTGGCCTTCATCGAGTCGGGACGCATCTGGACATCCTGCAGTTTGGCCATATGGAAAGCGTTGTTTTCCATAAAGGGAGGAAGGAAGGTTCCTACGGCCGCATTGAATGCAAGGGAATCTATCCTGGGAAGCAGGGTACCCGGCTTGCGCCAGCTGCTGTCGTAACGGGTGTCTGAATAGGCGCTGACGAAGGCGGCTACATCCGGAGCTTTCTGAAACTCATTCCAGGTTGCCGTTACTTCCTCTTCGATAAACTTGCGGTCTGCATCGGATGCCACCAGGTCGAAGGTCACGTAGTCGATATCGCGTGTTTCTTCGTCCTGCATGTATTTATATTTATTCTCATCGTAGTACTTTACCCAATCCTCGTCGGCAATGTTGATGGTTTTATCATCAATGGCCTGGTAACGGCTGGCTACCACCTTGACATGATATTTGCGGTTTTTGTCCTGGTAATCCATCTCGGCAAAAACCTTCGGAAGGTAATATGCCTTGCTGATCAGGGTGTTGAACTTGTTCTGCAGCCTGTCATCCTTGATGGCCTTCTCCAGGATCAGCCAGTTTTTCTTTTGTTCCGGCTCAACCTGGTCGAGTTGTTTCAGGAAATTGATCACCAGTTGCGGGTTATACTGATTGGTGTTGGGATCCTTGAAGTACTGAAGGATATACTGGTGTGGATTCTTGCCCTGTACCAGGTCGAAAAGTTCATCCTTGGAAACGGTAACACCAAGCCTGTCGTACTCTTTGTTCATCACCAGATCCCTGACCATCTGCGTCCAGGTCATCTGCCTGGCCTGGAAAGCTTCCTCGCTGGTGATTTTGTCTTTCTCGGATCTTTGTTTGATGTTTTCTATCTGTTCCTCTACCTTCTGGGCAAACTCCAGGTAGCTGATATTCTCACCGGCGACTTCACCAATGTTATTGATCCTCGTTGCCTTGTTTCTCGGCTGGAGGAAATCACCCAGTACGAATGCAGCCAGTGCGACACCGACAATGATGATGAGCAGTCCCGAACGTTTGCGGATTTTACCAATGATCGCCATATCTTATGCGGATTTTAATCGTTTTTCTCAAAAAGGCTGCAAAGCTACATGCTTTTTTCGATATTAACAAATACCTACCTTTGTTCAAAACTATTATCTGCTGCCATGCTCATCATCGGAATTGCCGGGGGATCCGGTTCGGGAAAATCCACAGTGGTACAAAAGATCATCAAGGGACTGCCTCAGGGTTCGGTAACCGTGATTCCCCAGGATGCCTATTATAAGGATAACGGGCATCTCACCCAGGAAGAAAGGGCCAGGATCAATTTCGACCATCCTTCTTCCATAGAGTTCACCCTGCTCGACAAACACCTGTCCATGCTCAGGAAGGGATTTGCCGTGGAAATGCCGATATACTCCTACCTCACCTGCGCCCGGGCCGGCGAGAGCATTCCGGTGAAACCCACCCAGGTCATCATCGTAGAGGGCATTTTGATCTTTTCCAATCCCAGGGTGAGAAGGCATATGGATATCAAGGCATTTGTGGATGCAGATCCCGACGACAGGCTGATCCGCATCATCCGGAGAGATATTCTTGAGAGAGGAAGGAGCTACAACCAGGTGCTCACCCACTACGAAACCTACGTGAAACCCATGCACCTGCAGTTTATCGAACCCACCAAGCGTTATGCCGATATCATCGTTCCGCAGGGAGGAGCCAACCAGGTGGCGATCGACATACTGTCGTCGCGTATCATGTTGAATCTCAGCCGTGAGGAACAGGGAAAACCTTCCTGAATTGCCCGGTCAAGCTGTTCCTTCCCATGATCTTTGAACTGACAGCAAGGCATGTGTTCCCCGATCCCGTACTCGCGGATGAGGACGGCCTGGTTGCCGTGGGAGGGGATCTTCACCCGGACCGGCTCCTTCAAGCATACCGCCGGGGTATTTTTCCCTGGTTCAACCCGGGTGATCCCATCCTGTGGTGGTCGCCCGACCCCCGCATGATCCTTTACCCGGAGCGATTCAGGATCAGTAAAAGCCTCAGCCAGCGCCTGCGGAGCGGGAAATTCAGAGTCACTTTCAACCAGGCCTTTGAAAGTGTGATCGACCATTGTGCAGCTGTTCCCAGGAAAGACCAGGCCGGGACCTGGATCACGCCTGATATGAAAGAGGCATACTGCCGCCTGCAGCAGGATGGTCATGCAATGAGCGTGGAGTGCTGGGCAGGCGACAGCCTGGCAGGAGGCCTCTACGGGGTTTGCCTGCCTGCAGCCTTCTGCGGCGAGTCCATGTTCTCCCTGCAAACGGACGCATCCAAAGTGGCCCTTGCAGCCCTGGTCAGTCACGCCCTGACCGAAAAATGGCATTTCATCGATTGCCAGCTCTATACAGCACATCTCGAACGACTGGGCGCAGAAAAAATCAGCCGGACTGAATTTCTCAGGCAATTAAAAATTGCAGTCTCCTGTCTTAATTATTAAATCACTGAAAATGAAATATGCCTGATTTGTATCTTTACCCTAATAATTATTTGTTATGAAAGTCTTTACATACCTGCTGCCTTTGCTTATGGGCGTCATCATGCCCTGTACAGCACAGAATTACCATCCTTTTCCCGACAGCAATGCGATCTGGTCGACCGAGGGGCAGAACGCCTTTACTGTCAGCCATTACCGCTTTCGCTATGGCGTATGGGGGGATACTACCATCGGCGGGCAGGATTACAAAAAGGTCTATGCCCTGTATGATTCTACCCTGCTGAACCCCTTGTCGGTGTATTACGCTGCCGTGAGGGAAGACAATCAGAGAAAAGTGTGGGTACTCCACCCTGACTATGGGGAACACCTGCTTTACGATTTTAAAATGCAGCTCGGAGATACCATCTGGTACAACCTGGGAGGCTATGTAGCAGGAAATCAGATGTTTTACAACCTTCAGGACCATTACAAAGTGGTTTCAGCCATCGACACGGTGATGTTGCTGAACAACCAGTGGCGCAAACGCTGGACCCTGGTGTCGGACATGATGACCGATACCTGGATCGAAGGACTTGGAAGCATCGTCTGGTTCGGACTGTTCAATCCCCTGGTCAGCGATTATGTCCTGAACGGCGATATGTACCAGTTCACCTGTTTCAAACAGAACAACCAGGTCCTGTACCTCGACAATCCTTACTGCAGTTCCTGCTTTTGTACCCTGATCACCGGGCTTGAACACCCTAAACCCGCGGAGAACGGACTGAAACTTTACCCGGTCCCGGCTGCCACGGTGATAAGCGTCTCACTGCCCCGCCCGTTAAACCATGCCACCATCACCGTTTATAACAGCCTCGGACAGCCTGTCCGGAGCTTTCCCCTGGAAGGTGAGACTGCAGTGCTTGACATCGCCGGCTTTCAATCCGGAGTGTATTTTATTCAAATCCGGTCGGAAGAAGCATGCTTTTCCGGAAGTTTCACCCTGGGAGGTACATCGCGTATTCCCTGACCCCTTCCTCCCAACACTCTCATTCTCATTCTCATTCTCATTCTCATTCTCATTCTCATTCCCACACAGTACCCTTAACCAACCCGAGGCCCTGCGGACTGAGTGAAAAGTTAAAAGTCTGAAAATTGAAGGTAAAAGTGAAGTTATAAGGAAAAAGGGATTTCGAAAATTGCTTCTCGAAAATTGCTTCGCATTTTCAATTAGCTTCAGTACAAAATCAATTACATTTACCATGTAAAAACCAGACCTCCCTTATTCATTTTACATGCGTAAAATCCTGAACCGTCTTATCGCCCTGCGCCGCGTGGCCTGCCTTCTGTTCCTGATGCTGCAGTGCTTCCCCGTATTACATGCCCAGCAAGACAGCACCAATCCTTACAAACTGCCCCTGGTGGCCGATACAGGCGCATACCGGCAGGAAATCACGCTGAATCCTTCCATGCGCCTGGTGGATTTGGAAGCCTATATTCCCGGTATCATACCGGATGTACGCTATGCCACGGTCAAAAACTTCACGGGCAAACAGGTGTACACCTCTGCGGCGCTTTATGCGAGGTTGCCCGTGGCGGTGGCCCTGCGGCAGGTTCAGGACGAGCTGAAACGGCAGGGTCTCGGACTGAAGGTGTTTGATGCTTACCGACCCTATGCCGCCACCCTGCTTTTTTATGAGATCATCAGGGATACCGCTTTCGTGGCTGCACCCTGGAAGGGTTCACGACATAACCGCGGCTGCGCAGTGGATGTCACCCTGGTGGATGCCTTCAGCGGCCGGGAAATCGACATGCCCACTCCCTTCGATGAATTCAGCCCGAGGGCCGCATCCAATTATGACGAACTGCCGAAAAAGGTATTGCTGAACCGGGGATTGCTCCAGCGCGTGATGCAGAAATACGGATTCAGCGTTTACCCGGATGAGTGGTGGCATTTTGATTTTTCGGGCTGGGAGAAATATTCCCTGCTTGACCTCAGCTTCGAACAACTGCGTCAGGTAAGATGAAACCGCGAAGAATTAACGGCCGGAAGTGCTTGTCTGCCCTTGCCTTTGTCATGACGGCCGCCATGGTCCCGGCTCATGCTCCCGCCCAGGACAGGATCGAAAACTATATCGCCCGCTACCGGGGACTTGCCGTCCAGCTGATGCATGAATACTGTATCCCGGCAAGCCTGATCCTTGGTGTGGCCATCCAGGAAAGCGGCGCATGCAGCAGCCGTAACTGCAAACTGCTGAACAACCATTTCGGCATCAAGGCCGGAAAGAAATACCGCATACCCGGAACGGACCATATAACGGCCTACCGAAGCTATGAAAATGACACGGCTTCCTTCGTGCACTTCTGCCGGTGGGTGAGTAAAAGAAAATTTTATCCATCACTGTGGAATCAGACTGATTATGCTGTCTGGGTAAAAAAAATGTCGGAGAGCGGGTATGCCATGGCCAGGGAAAGCTGGCAGCGAAAAGTGTTGTTTTTTATCAGGAAATACGGTCTTTCGGAGCTGGACGTATACTGATTGCAGGGCTCATTTTGAAACATATGGATGTGATGGATGAACTCAGGTGGGAGAAGCTTGGTCTGGAAGGTGTGAAGACCCTGGTGGATTGGGCGGCCGCTGAAGGCTGGAATCCGGGTCTTCAGGACGCAGAAATCTTTTTTGCCACCGACCCCGATGGTTTTTACGGTTTTTTTCTTCATCAGGAGATGATTGCCGGAGGTTCCCTGGTATCCTACGGGGGTCGTTTCGGCTTTATGGGGCTGTTCATCGTGAAACCGCAATACCGTTCATCCGGTATCGGCCGCGAACTATGGTACAGGCGCAGAGACCTCTTGCTGCAGCGGCTTCATCCCGGCGCTTCCATCGGCATGGACGGGGTGGTGGCCATGCAGGATTTCTACCGTAAGGGAGGATTTACCGATGCCTTCCGGGATGAGAGGCACGAAAGGAAAGGCATGGTGTTCGATCCCGATCCCCGGGTAAGCAGGATCAGGGAAGATGACCTGCCGCGTATCCTGGATTTTGACCGGAAGTGTTTTGGTTTCGACCGATCCGCTTTCATGCTTCCCTGGGTCAGGCAGCTGCATGCAGCAGCGCTGAAGTTCGAAGAAAGCGGGCAGTTAAAGGGCTTTGCCGTGTTGCGTAAGGTAAGGACCGGATATAAAACCGGACCCCTGTTTGCCGAAAACCCTGAAGTGGCGGAAGCGCTTTACCGTGCCTGTCTCTCAAATGCAAACGGCGAACCGGTGTTTCTGGATATTCCTTCCGCAAACCCGTCCGCCGTAGCAATGGTTGAAAGATACGAAACTGTATGCCGGTTCAACTGTGCCCGGATGTATTACGGTGCTCCTCCGGCTATGCCCCTGGGGCATACCTACGGGATCACCACCCTGGAACTGGGCTGAAACACCGGGCTTCTTTTATTTTCTGCTGATCCGGCCGCTCATCTCCATGCCTTCTCCCCTGAGCTTGTAGAAATACATGCCTGAGGGCTGATCATTTAGCGGAAGTGAGATCTCAGAAGTTCCGGCAGGCAAATCCATGCTGCTGCCGAACACTTCCCGGCCCAGGATGTCGAAGAGGCCCAGGCGGATCGTTTCGGCTTTTTCGAGGGTGATCTCCATCATGGCATCAGCAATCACGGGATTGGGGTAAACCTTCACCGCGCTCCGCTGACCGGATGGAATCCCGTCCTGCAGTTTCAGGAGAGGCGTTGCCAGCCTAACAGCTTCCATCGCCCTGCCATCGCTGCCTGCAAACTCGCTTTCGCTTCCGATCCCGAGACGCAGATCACCGCGAAAACCGCCATTCCCGTTCACCCTGACCCGGATTCCTGCAAGCAGTTCACCGGCAGTAAAAGAGGCGGTTTCCAGATTCATCCATGCGATACGGATTTGCCCGTCCTGCGCCGTCCACAGAGCACCGGACAATGGCAGACTGATGTCCAGAACTTCCATTTCAGCTGCCGGATAATGCAGTACCAGCGACATGGCGTTGATGCCGGCCGGAATATCAAGGGTAAGAGGTATGGTCAGCATATCACCGGCTTTAACATCCAGTGCACCGGCATCCACGGCCGTAACTGAAGGATGATTACGCGCGGCAACGGCAAAAGGCCAGGAGGCATTCACATCACCATAGCAAAGGGCTGAATAATTGGCCGTAACGGTCTGACCGGACAGGTTTACCTGCTGGGGACCGCTGAACAGCCAGTCGCCCGAAGGAAATGCATTGATCAAACCGACCCAGCGCCGCATGATCAGATAAGAATCGCCGGCATTCACCGTGATGCTGTTGTTTACATCCCCGGCAAGCGCCCGGAAAGGGGAAAGACTCTCCAGTCCGACCGAGTAGCGTGCAATCATCAGGGCATCGGTCACATTCACACTGCCCCACTGGCTGAAGGTGCCGGGTACTAACCGGTAATTGCCTGATCCCAGGTCTGAGATCCCGTAAATGCCTGAACCATTGGTAAATGCAGTATCCGTGCTTTCATTACCCGAATACGTAACAACCGTGAACGAGTTGCTCATGGGCGTCATGGCTGCATTGTCGTAAAGGATTGTCCCCTGTATGCCTGAATTGCCGTCAGGTAGGCTGTAGTAGGGACCTGATGGTGTATGTCCGTTGCCGGATTCACCGGGATTTACCGCCTGCTGGGCTTGTGCAACAGCAGTTATAAGCGATAAAAAGCTGAAAATCAAATATGTTGTTCTCATGATGCTGTGTTGTTAGGTTATTTATAATCATTCTAAACAACAAATCTCAGGGATTGTTCACAACGGAAGTTTTCAGCTTTCAATAAAAATGATCTCTGCATCATGATAAAAAAGAACAGGCAAAGCCTGGAATAACGACTGGCTTTGCCTGGAAACGGAAGTGTAACTGAAAGACTCAGGGAATGCCGGCAGGACCGGCTGTTCATCACGCCCTTCAGCGCTCTATGACCACCTTTTTCACTTTTTTCTGAGGAAGCGGCGGTGCGGGCGGAGCCGGCGGCGGGGGCGGAACCGGCATAGCGGGATACACAAAGGAATAATCTCCGTCCACATATTCGGTCTTGATAATGATCTTCCTGCCATTCCTCTTTTTCTTGATATGGAACTTCTTTACCTTGCCCCATGGGGTCATCTGCTGCATCCAGGATCCGGGATTGAATGGATGCTGGATGACCTTAAAATCATGGTCGCCGAGCCTGTCCCTGTAAGAGTCGATGCAGGAGGAATAAGAATCCCAGGGTTCTTTAAGCATTTTCCACTGGAACTCCTCTTCCGGGAAATATGACAGCATATCCCCCTCCTTTCCTCTCATGATAATGATCTGTTTCATCTTTTTTTGCAGGGAATCAAGTGCTTCCTCTCCGATTTTCAGTTCAACCTCCAGTTGTTTCAGTTCATTCTCCTTCAGTTGCATTTCTGAGGTGATCTGATCGATGATTTCTTCCACCTTCTCCGCGGAAGGCAGCAGGGTGTCGATTTCGATGACCTTTGCTTCGTTTCCGTCGGTTTTGACCGTGATCTTCAGGGCCTGTTTTTTCTCTTTTTTGCTTTCCGGTTTTTCCTGGGCAAGGATTGCAAAGGGGAGGACAAGGCAAACCGCCATTGAAATCATAAGCAGCCTGCGGATGACGTTTTCAGTTTTCATAGAAATAAATTTGAAGTGACACATTACACGACAAAGCTATCACCGCTAAAAAGGGAGACCGGTTAATGCGCGGTTAATTCCGGTTAAAGAAAGGTTAATTTACACCATTGGCTATTAGGTTTTTATACATTTGATGCATGAACAGAAAATGGCTGTTTGCTTTTATCCTGCCCGGAGGGATTGCCTTGCTGGGAATCATCCTGGTACAACTGCTGTGGATGAGAAATGCGATCCGGGTAAGTCAGGCCAGGTTCGACCGTTCGGTGAGTGAAGCCCTGTCGCGGGTAGCTGAGAAACTGGAAAGGAAAGAAAGCCTGGTTTACCTCGACCAGGAATTGGAACTGAACATAGCACAGGAGGCCGAAGCCATTCCGGAACCGCCCGCACCGGAAAAGCAACCGCTTCCGCCCGGGAGAAAGCTGCACATCTCTCTCAGCGGTGATACCATCGTATGGAATGATAAACAATGGCAGTTTATCGACCTGGACATAGACACTTTCCTGCTGGAGGATTTCTATTTCACCAGGGAACTGGAGTGGCTTCATGAAAAGGATAAGAGCATGCGACTGGTGCTCGACAGCATGAGGAGAAAACACAGGAACTTCATCATTCCTGACAATATGTACCAGGATGCCGTGCAATCCTTCCTGAAACTGACGATGCCGCCACCTCCACCGCCGCCTCCCGAACCGGAAGTGATCAGAAAAAAAATCCTTTCCGAACACACAGAAACGGCAAAAGAGATTGAAGTCAGGGTGCAGCAACAGGAAGAAAAAGTCCTGCAGAAAGAAGTGAAGAAGCTCAACCGCAAAGTTAGAAAGATGCAGGATGCGGTCAGACAGTACGTGATAGAAGTGGAAACCGGCAATATCAAGATAGAAAAGCGCATCGATTCCGTGAATCTCAGGCAGGAACTCGATAAGGCGCTGTCGGATGAAGGGATCATCCTGCCATACGAATACGGAATCATGGATCTGGAAAAGGACTCTCTTACCCCGCTGCATTCCCTTAACTTTAATACGGTTCTCGCGGCCTCATCATACAAACACAGCCTTTTCCCCGACGATCTCTTCGCCAAACCCGGTCACCTGGTCGTTTATTTTCACGGGCAAAGGCAGCACCTGTATAAATCGCTGTCCGTACTGATGGGTGCCTCGCTGGTCTTCACACTGGGACTGGTACTGGCATTCATTGCCACGGTGATCACCCTGCTCAGGCAAAAGAAGATCACGGAGATCAAGAACGACTTCATCAACAACATGACCCACGAGTTCAAGACACCGATTGCCACCATCAGCCTGGCAGCGGATTCCATCAACAACCCCAAAGTGCTGCAGGATCCTGAAATGATCAGAAGTTTTACCCGCATTATCAGGGAGGAGAACGACCGCATGAATACCCATGTGGAGCAGGTCCTGCAGATGGCCCTGATCGACAACAGGGATCTGCAGGTGGATCTGCAGTCGTTGGATGTGCATGAACTGATCTCCCGTTCGGTGGAGAATATCCTGCTGCAGATCGAGAAGAAGCAGGGCACGGTCACCTTTGATTTCAGCGCGGGCATGTTCGAGGTGATGGCAGACGAGGTGCATCTGTTCAATGCGTTGCTGAACCTGCTCGACAATGCCAACAAGTATTCAGCCGATAGCCCGCGTATCCGGGTCAGCACCCGGAATCACGGGAACTGGATCATTATCGGGGTGGAAGACAACGGCCCAGGTATGAGCAGGGAGACCCAGAAAAAAATATTCGACAAGTTCTATCGTGTTCCGACGGGCAAGCTTCACAATATCAAAGGTTTTGGCCTTGGTTTGAATTATGTGAAGGCCATTACCGATGCGCATCACGGGAAAATTGCCGTACATTCGGAGCCGGGAAAAGGCAGCCTTTTCGAGATCTGGCTGCCCCTGACCTAAGCATGGCCATGGAACGGAAAGCCGGCATACTGCTCGTGGAAGACGACCTGAATTTCGGGTCTATCCTGAAATCTTATTTGGAACTGAATGATATGGAAGTGGTCTGGAAGACCGACGGCAGGCAGGCCTGGGCCGAGTTTTTCCGTCAGCAGTTCGAGCTGTGTATCCTGGATGTGATGATGCCTGAGATGGACGGTTTCAGCCTTGCCAGGGAGATCCGCTCGGTAAACAGCGACATTCCGCTTATCTTTCTGACGGCCAGGGTATTGCGTGAGGACGTGATTGAAGGTTTCCGGCTCGGAGCCGATGATTATATCACCAAGCCTTTCGATTCAGAAGTGCTGTTGTTCAAGATCAGGGCCATCCTGAAAAGGAGCCGCTCAGCCAACGGCAAAAGGGACGAAATTCCCGACAGCTTCCTTATCGGCCTTTACGAGTTTGATTATAAGCTCCGGAGGCTGAAGTTCCCCGGCAGGGAACAAAGCCTTACCCCAAAAGAGGCCGAGCTGCTCCGGCTTCTGTGTCTTTCCATGAACGACATCCTATACCGCAAGGAGGCCCTGCTGAAGATCTGGGGCGACGACAGTTATTTCACCACCCGCAGCATGGACGTGTTTATGGCAAGACTCAGGAAATACCTGAAGGATGATGAAAATGTTGAGATTGTCAGCCTGCACGGTAACGGCTACCGGCTCGTGGTGAAGCCCGGATAAGGACACCGGTGCGGAGTCGAAGCACCGTTTCGTACCGGAAACAGTGTCCCGGCTGGCAGCCGGTTTAGGAGTTTATTGGTTTAGAAGTTTAGCCGTCATGCTGACCGTGACAATTCTCTTTATTTTCAACACATAGGCACATAGGACACATAGATGATTTATTCTATGTGTCCTATGTGGTTCAAACAATTCAAGTTTACAGTATAGGTGTTTATCGGTTTAGAAGTTTAGCCGTCATGCTGACCGTGACAATTCTCTTTATTTTCAACACATAGGCACATAGATCACATAGATGATTTACCCTATGTGTCCTATGTGGTTCAATTAATTCAAGTTTACAGTATAGGTGTTTATTGGTTTAGAAGTTTAGCCGTCATGCTGACCGTGGCAATTCTCTTTATTTTCAACACATAGGCACATAGATCACATAGATGATTTACCCTATGTGTCCTATGTGGTTCAATTTATTCAAGTTTACAGTATAGGTGTTTATCGGTTTAGACCTTGAGTATTTGAAAGAAGTGAGAAAAATGAAGGTAAAAAAATGAAGTGAAGTAAAATGTTGAAATTCATTTCTTTACTTAGTACTTCACTTCTAAACTCAATTTTCTACCCTCTCATTTTAAAAGCCGGGTCTTTGGTGTTGATCTGAATGTCTAAAGTTGATGGTCAACAGTTTAATGAACCATGAGTCGTGAAAAGTAATCATTTATAATTACTCCGTGTATAACTCCGTGTAACTCCATGGTTTTAAAGGCCAGGCGTAGAGAAGCATCTTACCCTACTGGAATCAGTGTCCCGGCTGGCAGCCGGTTTATGGGTTTATGGGTTTAGAAGTTGATTTCTCTTTCCTTCACGCTGCACTTTCCTTCCCTGCCTTTTAACCTGTAAACACCATTGGCCACGCTGGCACATCAGGGTTGAAACAATCAATCCTGGTAACAAAGGATACCATTTCCGGCAATCATGGCCCAAACGGTATCGCCTTCTCTCACAATACCTTCCGGAAGTTTGGCGTCGGGATATTTTACCAGCAGCGGGATCCCTGCGTCCAGCAGGATCTCGAGTCCCTGGCGGGAAGGATAGATCTCCCGGATCATGGCCTGAAAGACATTTTCCCCGGCCGGTGGTTTTTCTGCGAATAAACGGATGGCGGCGGGATCGATGATCAGGCAGATTTTACCCCTCAGCATGGTAGGCGGAATATTGATTGTAAGGGCATTGCTGAGTCTTACAAGGGGTTTTCCGCTTTCCGGGTCCGCTTCAAGCCTGGGGGTAAAGAAATTCGGATGTCCGGCGAAGCGGGCCACGAAAGGGGACCCCGGTTTTGAGAACACCTCCCCGGGTGTTCCCTGCTGGATGATGGCACCGTCCTGTATCACCGCGATCTTTCCGGCAAGAGAAACAGCCTCCTCCTCATCATGTGTCACATGGATGATGGTTTGTCCGTTCCGGTGGAGCTTTCTGAGCAGACTGCGGATTCCGGCTTTCAGGCTGACATCGATGGATGCAAGGGGTTCGTCGAGCAGCAGGATTTCCGGATCGTGCACAAGAACCCTGGCCAGGGCCACCCGTTGCAGTTCGCCACCCGAAAGTGTTTCCGGACGGCGGTCGAGCAAATGCCGTATTCCCAGGTCCCGGGTGATGGCAGTGAGTTTTTCCTGTCCGGCCGTGGCTTTCCCTTCCCGCTTATTCAGGCTGTACGCGATATTGGCCCTGACGCTGAGGTGGGGGAAGATTGCCAGATCCTGGAAAACCAGGCCGAAAGGACGTCTTTGTATCTTCTCCCTGGTGATATCCTTCCCGTTCAGCAGGATTTGTCCCGAATCCGGCAGTTCAAGCCCGGCCAGCAATTCCAGCAGCAGGGATTTTCCGGCACCCGACAAGCCCAGGATTACGAAGTAGTCGCCCCGCTCCACCGTAAAACTGATGTTTTGCAGTGAAAAATCCCCGAAGGACCTGGTGAGTTGACGGACTTCAAGCATGATGACGGCGATGGGTGAGCAAACGAAGTACGATAAAAAACGCCAGGGCAATCAGCATGAAGAGGACGGCCGCGGGTCTTGCGTACCGCAGTCCGTAAGCGCCGAACCATTCATAGACCAGCACCGGCGTCACCATGGGATGATAAGCCACGATGACCACCGCGCCGAATTCGCTCATCCCCCTGGCAAACATCAGGACAAGACCTGAAAGGATCTGCTTCCAGGCCAGCGGCAGTGCAATGGTGATAAAGACCCTGAACGGGGAAGCCCCCAGGTTGAGGGCAGCCTTTTCGTAGCGGACGGGAACAGATGCAAAACCATCCCTGGCCGCATTGATCAGGAAAGGCAGGCTTACAAAGGCCATGGCCAGTGCAATGCCGGCAGGCCGCCCGACCAGTTCCAGCCCCAGCAGCGACGCAGCCTTGCCTGTTACAGACTCCCTGGAAATAAAACCCAGCATGGCAATGCCGGCCGCCGTGTGCGGAATCACAATGGGCAGGTCAACCAGGCCGTTTACCAAACGACGCCCGTGAAATGTCCGTCTTGCAAGGAAATAGGCAAAAGGGACTGCAGCGACAGCAAACACCAGGGTTGCCGAAAAGGATACCCCGAGGGTGAGGACAATGCTGTGCATCACTTCCGGCTTACCCGATACCTCAAACAACTGGCCCGGCGTGGTGCGCAGGAGCATCCCCAGCAGCGGTGCCACAATGAACAACAATACCAGTCCGCTTAAAAAAATGATCAACAGGTCAAAACCGCTGTATTTGCGAACAGAAAGTGCCATCAGCGCGATTGTAAGGCATAGATCCTTAATGCCTGCGGAAGTTGATCCCATTGGGGCGAAAAGGAAGGAACCAGGGGTGTTTGTCCCATCTTTTCAATCACCTGCATGCCCTCAGACAGGAAAAAGGCGGTAAACAATTCAGCCAGGGCCGGTTCGGGAGCATTGGCAGGAATGGTGATGCCATAGACCATGGCTTCTCCCTTTTCCGTCATCTGTTCCCCGGGATGTTTTCCTCTGAGTGTCACACTGACCGTTCCATACCAGTCCGACAGGCCCGGATCGGAGAGGTTGACGGAATCGGGCAGTTCCAGAAAAGGCAGGCCGTGTTGTTCAGCCACCGAACGGTAAAGGAAGATGTAATCGATCGCACCGGATTCCAGCAGGGCAATCAGGTCTGTTTCTTTAGGCCGGATGTGATGCCTGTCCTTTTCAAGCAATAGTGACGAAAATTCTGTCAATTTGTAATACTTTCCGGCAAGTTTTACTGTCAGAACTGCACGTACCCCGCAGGGATCACTGTCGGGATCGGATCTTCCGTAAGCGACATCCGGTTTCAGCAGGTAATGCATCCAGTTGTCTTTGTTGATTTTATCTGCATACCTGGAATGGGGTGCATACACCAGGGCCATCTCATTGCCGGCAAAACGGATACACCAGGTGGCGTGTTCAGGGATCAGCCATTGCTCTATCACCTGATAATCGGCCGAGGCAAATACATCGCATTCCCTGTGAAGATCCATGATCTTGCGGGCACAGGCCTTGCTGCCTGCTGCCTCGGTCAAAATGCGGATACCCGGGTACATACGGTTGAAGCTGTCGCAGATGGCACGGATGGGTAAGGCAAGACTGCCGGCATGAAAGATCGTCAGCTTGCCTGTCAGGGCTTCCCTGCTGCCGTGGTTTTCCGAAATCTGTCCGGCCTGGTGGCACCCGGAACTGAGTGCAACCCCCAGGAATAATGACAACACTATCCTGCCACCCTGCTTATGGATCAGATGCCGGATAACCATTTCAAAGACTAATGTGGCGTTTCGAACACAAACTTCTTTATTGCTTTAATCGCCCTGTCGGAAAAGAAATCCGCTGCCGGAAACAACCTGAAGGCGCCTCCGTCCTTCTCCTCCGGGTCGCAGATCAACAGAAATTCGGCCTGGTCATTCCGGTTGAATAACTCGCTGTAAGTGAATACCCCGCGGTAACCGTCTATCCCTGTCACGACCAGGTAGCCCGTGCGAAGCGTTTCCATGTCAATGGTTACATACTCCTTGAGTACATCTTTGAGCAATACACCCCTGAAAGGCGTGGTGCCATGGATTCCCCTGCCCCTGCCGTAAAAGACGGAAGGGAATTCAACTACCTGCATGTCTTTCGGAATCTCTTTCAGTATGATTACCTTTTCTTTTTTCCTTATCACTTGGATATCAGCGGAGTATGGGTTTTCCATTCCTTTCTTCACATTGAATTTTCCGGGATGGGAACGAACGGTGATGGTGGTCGGACTGCTGATATTTCGTTCGGTGTAAAGGTCGGAAGCCACAACGATTTTCGATTCTTCGGGCAGCGGCCAGAGATCCTTGGTTTTCGATGGGACGATGCGTGCCACCGACACGGCGATCAGGATTTCATGCCGGTGGATGGGATAATATACTTCACCCCAGCTGAACACGACCTTTTCGCCTTTGTCATTCTCCACTTCCACCATCAGGTCGATGATGGGAGCGAATTCCGCCTCATTGGCCTTTTTAATGAACACCTTGTTCAGGATGTCGTAAAGGGAGTAACCGTCGTACCTGTATGCTCCCGTGAATGATCCGTTTTTCCTGTCGAAGCGGGTTTCTTTCACCACCACGGATCGCAGCGGAAGGCCCTCCAGGCTGACGGGCCCCGGCTGTTCCACCTCGCCCCCGATCATCATTTGTGTTGTTTTCAGGGGATGGCTCTCGGCATCATCATAGAAATCATTGGTTTGTGCCGCCAAACCCGTGCATAGTCCCATGTACAGGAGGGAGGAGATAAAAAACTGCTTCATTTTCTTTTTCCGAATTGATAGGTGATTTGTGCCGTGAGCATGCGTCCCGGGCCAACGGCATCTTTGCTGTCGTAATATTTTACATCGAACAGGTTTTGGGCCATCAGGCTCATGCCAAGTCCGCCAGGCAAATTCTTCCATAACCTGAGATCAAAGGTAGTGTAATCCGGATACTGACTGCGCAACAGGATATCATCCATGATATTCTGGTCGTTTATCCACATGCTTCCGTTATATCTTACAGTAAAAGAGATATTTACAATGTGCCACATCCAGTTTCCCCCGGCGGAGGCTACATGCATGGGCACATCGGTGAGGTTTTTACCGCTGAGGTCGATGGTATCGGTGACCGTGAGTTTGTGGTAGGACAGGATGACGGCATCGTTATAGCCGTAATTGACGAAAAGGCTGAGGCGGGGGACGGGTTCCATCCTGATTTCGGCTTCAGCACCGCTAATCCTGATATCGCTGATGTTAGACCGCACAAAAACCGGTCTGTCGCCGAATCCCATATCAATGGTCTGACCGTTAGAAACATAGTAATGGAAGTCGTTTCCGCGGGAATGGTAAACGGAGAAGCTGAGTGCCGTACCATTATCCAATGTACGGTCTGCGCCGGCCTCGATGTTATGCATGTACTCCGGTTTCAGAGCGGGATTGGCGATTTTGAAGCCACCTTTGACCCTGCCGGAGCGGCAGAGGTCGTCGAGCACTGCAGCCCTGAACCCCCTGGAATAGAGCAGGTATATTCTGCTGTTTACGGCAGGCGAAACCTGCAGGGAGATTCTGGGGCTGAGGGCGTTCCAGTTCTGAACCGGCATGTCGGGTACCTGGTACGACTTCATGAAATCTGTTTCCCTGGTCGGGCGCTCAATCCTGAAGCTGCCATCGGTAAAAACCGCATGGTCGTATCGGATCCCGGCGACCAGGCGCATTTTCTCCCTGAAGAACAACATCTCATCCTGCACAAAAAGGGCCCCTGTATTCATCCTGCCTTTATTATACACGATATCGGAGGATGTATAATAGGTGTCGGCTGCGTCGACGCTACCGGTTTTCAGGTCAAACCCGGCGGTGATGCGGTGTCTTTTTCCGGCCTTCCGGCTAAAGCTGTTCATCCACCCGGCATCCTGCCTTACAGAGAGCACCTCATACCAGGTATAGTCATCCTTGATGTACTCGTTTACCTTTTTATAATGCTCTTGCTGGAAGAACAGATCCGACCGGATATCCCACGGTCCGGCCATCCCTTTATAGTTGAGGCTCAATGCCTGTGAGTCGTGGTCGGTGGTATTCCCTTCCGGCTGATACACCTTCTCTCCGGTTCCCCTGCGGTCGTCGAAGACATTCAGCCTGGCTTCGATCTGCTGACCGCCCTTCAAGCGACAGCCTCCTTTCAGTACCAGGCCGGCTTCCTGCATATTGGATTTGGTGATGTAGGGATTGACGAGCTGATCATAGGCCGACTGGGTGATATAACCGTCGCTTTTCCCGCCGAAGAGCAAGGCCGACCAGTAAAGCAGCTTCCCCTGTGCTTCTTTCTCCACTGCATCGGAAAGATTCAGACGGGCACCCAGGGTGTTGTATGTTCCGTATTCCACCGTGGCTTTTCCGCTGAACCCCTTTTCGGGACTTTTGCTGATCATGTTGATGATACCGCCCATGGCATTGCCCCCGTAAACGGAAGAGCCTGCTCCCTTGGTCACTTCGATGCGGTCGAGCCCCTCACGGTCGAACATATTCCAATCTACCGTTCCACCGTCGGATTTGTTGACGGGGATGCCGTCCATCAGTACCAGCACCCGGCCCTGTTCCTTGCCGTTCACACCCCGCATGGTAACGGTGGCTTTCGATGACAGGGGACCGAATGGCCTGTTGATGTTGATACCGGGGACTACCTGCAATACCTCGTCCACCTTCTGGCTGACCTGGCCTTGCAGGGTCTTTGAGGTGATCAGGTTTACCCTCACCGGGGTTTCCAGGATTTTCGTTTCGGTGCGTGTGGCGGATATCACCACTTCCCCGATGGGAATGGACAGGGCTGTCATCCTGACAACAAAGGGTTTTTCGCTGCCTGCTGCCACCCGGACCCGGGCCTTGAACGGAACAAAGCCGAGATGTGTCACTTCAAGCAGGATGCTGTCGGTGTGAATGCCGCAAATCCTGAAATCCCCTGCTTTCCCGCTGAGGATCACTTCCATATTCCCGGCCTTCACATACGCGCCCTGTATGCTTTCACCGCCGGTAGCATGGATCACAAGGCCGTTGAAACAGGATTGTGCCCTGAGTGCCTGCCCCGGAAGGATATTCAGTATCAACAGCAGGAGACCGATCAGGCAGGCATGGTGAGTGTGCCACGTTTTCAGGCTTGTGAACATGCTCATGGCTGCACTTTTATTTCGATTTCAATGGTGCCTGATTCATTTTCACCGGCATGTACCACTTTGATCAGACCGTACTTATTGTCCTGGGTTTTAAAAGGGATGACCTTTCCGGTATAACAGAATTTGCAGTTACCGCTGACAAGCCGGGGATTGTAGGCGTTCACCAGGAGGCTGTCGCTGACGGCCGCATCGAAGGCCGCAGCGCTTACCAGGTCGTTGTCGGTGGAGTAATAATCGTACAGGGTCATCCTTTTGGAAGTCCAGGAAGCAATTTGCGGGTAATACCCTCCGGCCGCGGGGTAGGCCGGGCAGGTCAGGGTGGGGGAAGGTTTTCCGGAAGTGAAGTAAAAGTAGCCGACGATGTCGATTTCGGCTTCATGACCGGCAACCGTCGTGTTGGTATAAGCCAGTCCCTTTCGTGCATCCAGGTAGTGAGGGCTTACGGTATTCGACTGCAGTCCCAGGACGATCCCCTGGTAATGGTTCACCGGGCCCCAGGCGCTTCCGGAACCCCTGTGGATTACAAGGCCGGCGCTGGTCTCCTTACGGCCGGCATTCATCACGGTGATCAACCAGGTTTCTGTTTGTGCCGTATCTTTGGAGAAAACGAAATCCTCATCCAGACCGGCATTTTCAGCATATAAGCCCCGGTCGATCTGAAGGCTGGTGTCGCCGCCTGAAATCTTCTGAATGCGCAGGTAGGTGAGCGGTACTCCGCCGCCGGAAGCAAGCACCCCGATCCGGATCACACCCCCGAGCGGCACGCTGCCGCCCGGTGGCGTGTAGGCCACACCGGTCTTGAGTTGCAGGAACGGATCGGCATCCGTCTCATCCTTTTCACAGGAAAAGAGGATCATGATGGAAAACAGCAGGATGATCAGCCGTCCGTGACGAAAAAAGGCAGGCGGGATGAGGGTGCAAAAGATATCCTTATGAACCGCCATGGTGGGTTACTGCTGAATTTTCACTGCAATCTCGAGAAGCCCGTCGTTGCCGTTGGTCACGCTCTTCACCTTGAACATGCCGGTCTTTCCCGACTGTATCCTGAAGGCATACACATTCCCCACAGCCAGCTCGTTGGCTTTTTTGAATTTGTTCGCAAAATCAAAACTGGCAAGCAGCATGGCATCATTGGCAATGGCATCAAATCCGGCAGGTGTCACGGTCGTTTCACTGAAATAGGTGACATTCTTGGTGGTGTAGTTCTCGGGAGCGGTGGGCCCGTTGAAAATCCCGGAAATGTTGGATCCCGGGGCTGCCAGCGTCATGAAGTTCTGATGGGTCGGGGTATCTTCATAGAAACAGAACAGGTCGATATCGGCCTGGTGATTGAAGGCATCTGCCTGGAAATAAAGCGTGTAGGTTCCGCCAGTAAAGGAAAGGAAGCTTGCCGTCAGCGTATTTTCCTGCGCCCCTAACAAAATACTGTTGTAGGTATTGATCTGTCCGAACAGGGCCGTGACTTCCACGCTTGCCATATTCACATGGCCGTCGAGGTCGGTAAGCTCAAAAACCCAGGTTTCCTTGTTGTCCAGCCCTTTGATGGCGCTGTAGTCCATATTGAATGTCATCTGGTTAAAGGTGGAATCCAGTTTGGTCTGCCCGTTCATGGTGATCTTCAGTTTAACAAGTGCTACTTCCCCGCTGGATTCAAGGCGGAGACCGAACAGCAGGGTGTCTCCGTATCCTGCAACCGTGTTCCCGTCAATATACCCTGTCCCGGTCTGGAAAGCCACCACGGGGAGTTTCACTTCATCCTCATCCTTTTTGCAGGATGTAATGATCAACGACAGGCCGATCGCGGCCAATAAGCAATAAGTTGCCAGTTTTTTCATAGCAGGTGATTTGATTTTCGATATGAATGAATTTGCGAATTGCCCGCAAAGATATTCAAATTCAAAGAAAGTGTACAAAGATTCCGGGCTTTTATTTCACGAGCATTTTACATTCGACGGACGTATCGCCGGCCAGCAGCCTGACAAGGTATAAGCCCGGTGCAGGTTTGCCGGATATGCTTTCTCCGGTGTACAGCGGGATGCTGTGATGACCGGCAGCCCTGTCATGAGCCGGGATTTCCATCACCTTGTCTCCCAGCATATTGTAAACTCCGGCACTGACCCTGGCGGCTTTCCCGAGGGAAAACTGCAGTCCGGCACCCTCAGCCGACGGATTCGGGACTACCCTTGCACTCAATGAAAAAGGAGGTTTTTCTGCGGCAGCGGTGGTAGTTCCGATGATGGTAAAAGGCTGGGAAGTGATGGCCGAGCTGCTTGCCGACTGACCGGAGGCGGTGAACTTAAGATAACACTGACTGGAGTTGGCGACAGGCACATGACACTGGTAACGGTTGGTATTGGGGAGATTATCCGCAAGGATGGTCCAGGGTCCGTTAGGGCCGGTGGCGGAGAACTCGATTTTGATGACGGGCTGCATCGCACCCGGCACGGCGGTGATCCAGTCGATATTCCAGATGCTGCCTTCCCTGAATACCTCATGGCCGCGTGGATATACCGGCTTAACAATCAGGTCGGTGACAGGGGAATTCTCCTTAAACAGGTGGATGTAATTGTTGTAACTGATCCAGCTGCCTTCCTCCGACATGATGAGCAAGTCGGGGAATCCGTTTCGGTCAACATCGCCACCGGCCCTGAAAGCCTTTGGATAGCCTGAAGCAGGGGTCGTGTTCTCAGAATAGGGAGTCCAGTTCCCGTTGCCGTTTCCCAGCCAGGTTTTCAGCAGGGCATTGCCAAAAGCGGCGATGTCCATGAAGCCGTCCATGTTCAGATCAACGATCTGGGTGATACGGTAATTGCCTGATACGGGAAGGTCCCCGTTCAGCGACCCCCATTGGTTCAATACAGTGTCGAAACTCCAGACCTCAACGCCTCCGCCGGTATTGACAAACGCCAGGTCCATGCCGCCGTCATTGTTCACGTCGCCCAGAGAAACCCCCGGCCGGCCGATGATACTGACAGAGGGAAGGTTCATGTCCCCGTTTACAAAATTTCCGCTGCCGTCACCAAAATATACGGAACCGCTCTGATGCGCGGCTGCAAAGTCGGTGAAACCGTCGTTGTTGATGTCCCCGAACTGGAAAATCTCATCTGAATTTCCCCCGATAAAGCCGAAGCTTTGCGGCCAGGTGCCGTCCTGGTTGTTCAGGTGTACATGGATCCCGTCGCAACAGCCAAACGAAATGCTGCCGATATCCAGCCAGCCGTCGTTGTTGATGTCGGCAAAGTCGGTCCCGAACATCCCCCAGTCCTGGCCATTCATCCCGAGGCTGTCGTCCCAGGGCGTCCAGCTTACCATATCTCCGTTACCCAGTGCCACTTCCAGTACCTGGTCCCCGAAATCGGTGGACGAATAATTATGGTGCATCCCATACCCTACATCCAGGTAACCGTCGTTGTTCACGTCACCAACGGCCACGCCGCCATAGCCGAAATTCCCCGTCTGGATTACCGTCCAGCCGAAGTTTCCGTTTCCCTGCCAGATGAGAATCCCGTGCTGACTGGTGTTGATATAGGGGGATCCGTGGTCACCCACACAGATGATATCCAGGTATCCGTCCATATTGATGTCCACAATTTCGAACTCTGTGGGTCCGCCTTCCATACCGGGATTGCTGAGTCCGGCCGACATCTCGGAATACTGACCACGGCCGATAAAAGGAATCAGCATCAGGAATAAAATGAAGATTCTTGTTTGCATGGCATCTATTGATTAATGAATATCACAGTGATTATCAAAAAGACTCAGGTCTGTCAGGAAAAATCCAGTTTTATAAGTATCTCTCTCACAAAGTCAGGTTCAGGATCGATGGGTATGATGGTTTCAGCTTTCGCATATATCAGAGGGAATGTTTCTTTAAATTTTGCTTCGCCTCCGCCGGTGATATTCAGCATGATCATCGTTTTCCTGCCGATATCACCGTTTTCCAGGGCTTGTATCAGGGAAGCCACGGCCACGGCTGCCGCCGGATGGATGTCGATGCCTTCTTTCTCCTGGAAGAGCGATGAGGCTTTACGGGCTTCATCATTGGTGATGGCAAGCATCTGTCCGCCGGCATCTGACAGGGCATCGAACAATCCGCCGCGGACACTGTAGGGTGGTTTGCGGTTCGACAGGACTTTGGCATCGATCTTTCCGGCCAGGCGGCGTGCCTCATCCTCGTCCATGGCCGGCAACTGCCTGCTTTTCAGTCGCCAGGCATCGGTCATGGGCTGAAAAGGAGCGTTCTGCGACAGCATCAGTTTCATCTTTGTGTGGCCGAAACGGCCGTCTGCGATCAGGCGGAGATTCGCTTCCCAGGCCGCGATGGCACCCGTACCGCTGCCCACGGCCTGAAAATAGTAATCCGGAATACGGCCGGCGGTGGTGACAGCCGACAATACCGTTGTTCCCATCCCGTCGCGGCGAGCCACATTCCGGGCACCTCCCTCCGGAAGAAAGCCTTCCACCCGGCAGGCAAGATTCGACAGGTGAATGGCATCGTAATAATCGCTGCCTGCGGCAGTGGCCAATACTTTTACACAGGCAGCCAAAGGCTTGTCGAACCACAGGGCATCCATGTTCTCCTCCGGAATGCACAACAATAAAGGAATCCCGTTATCCGAACATACCCGTGCAAACGACCTGGCCGTATTCCCTGCCGAAGCAACCACCAGTACTTTGTCCAGTCCGGCCTTCAGCCTCCCGCACACCGCAAAGGCCTCTGTTTCCTTGAAGGAACAGGTCCTCATCAACGCAGCCCGCTCCGGCCAGTATCCGCTGAAGGTAATCCAGAGATCGTCCAGCCCGAGCGCCCCGGCCAGCCCCGAACTCCTGTAACTGACAGGTGCCGCCGAACCCTGCAGTTGCCTGCGCAGCGGCAACCAGTCGGCAAAGGTGTAAAGCCCGTGCCCGGGCCCCCTCAGCCTGAGTTGTCTTCGCTCATAAACCGCACGGAGCAGGGTGGCCGGCTCGTCCGGAGGATCCAGCATCCAGTCGTGGTCAGGAAAGACCGCACCGGAGCCGACTGATTCCAAATGATAGGGTGCCGGGTCAGATAAGTCGGATGTAGTATGGTGGTTCATAATCGTTTAGGTAATGTTCAGTCTTCTGATCTGATCTGAAAACGGAATCCGATACCGTGAATACTTTTAATTTGGATGTTTTTGTCTGGTTTCAGCAGCTTTCTCAGCCTGGAAATAAACACATCCAGGCTGCGGCTCAGCAGGTAGCTGTCATCGCCCCATACGGCGATCAGGATGTCCTGCCGTTTCAGCACCTCATCCCTGTTCTCAAACAAATACCGCAGAAGTTCTGCCTCCTTATAGGTAAGCTTGCTCACTTCCGTTTCATGTGTAAGTGTATAGCTTTCAGTGTCAAGCAGAAACAAACCAATCTGGTAGCGCTTTACCCCAGGTGAAGCTGGTTCGGTGACCCTGCTGCGGCGCAGGAAAACCTCCATCTTCAGCACCAGTTCATCCATGCTGTATGGCTTGGTGATGTAATCGTCCCCGCCAAGGCTCAATCCCTGGATCTTGTCCTCCGTCATCGATTTGGCCGTCAGAAACAGGATGGGAATGTGATGATTGGTTTCCCGTATCTTTTCTGCCAGGCTGAAGCCGTCCATCACCGGAAGCATTACATCCAGGATACACAGGTCGAAAGGCTGTTCCCGAAAAAGCTCCAGTGCCCTGGCCCCGTCTTCGCAGTGGCTCACGGCATAACCCTTCTTTTCCAGGTTGTCGGAAGTCACAAAACCCAGGGTCACATCGTCTTCCACATACAAGATTCTGGGTCTGGTTTTTTCATTCATTGGCGCTGGTTTTATTTGATCTCAAGGTATTCTGAATCTAAGTGAAAATGCGAATAATTTTCGGTCAGATTTACTTATTACTGTTCACATTTCAGGTTCCTTTTCCGCAGTCACAGGCTCTATTGCCGTAATCCTGAGGCTGATGGTGGTTCCCTTTCCAGGCTGGCTGCTTGCCGAGATCTTCCATCCGTGGTCTTCCGCAACCCGCTTCACATAATAAAGCCCCAGCCCGAAGCCTTTCACGGTGTGGATATTCCCCGAAGGGACACGGAAAAACTTGTCAAAGATCCGTTTCAGGTATTTTTTCTCGATGCCGGGCCCGTTGTCGGAAACACTGAGCATGATCCATCCGGCCTTGTTCATGGTCGAAAGGACAATTTCCACTTCCTTTCCCCCGTATTTGACGGCATTGTCGAGCAGGTTGTAAATGATGTTTTCAAGGTGAAAGCTGTCGGCCATGATCCTGGTTGACACTGCATTCAGCCTGAACTGTATATTGACTTCACCAAGGGGGTAATTGGCCATGGCTTCCCTGATTAGCCGGTGCAGGTCGAGCGCTTCCGGCCGTATCCCGTCGCTGCTCCTTTCCATGGTGGCGATCTGGAGAACCCGCTCTATCTGCTGCTGCAGCCTGGTGTTCTGCTCCCCGATGATACGGGCATAACGGTGAAAGCGTTCCGGATCGGCTTCAATACGGTCTTCCTGTAATACATGAGAAGCAATGGCGATGGTGGAGATGGGTGTTTTAAACTCGTGCGTCATGTTGTTGATGAAGTCTTTCTGTATCTCCGACAGCCTTTTTTGCCTGAGGATCACGAAAACAGAATAGGAAAAGAACAACAGGGCCATCAGCACGATCCCCGAGGAGATCATCCACACATTGATGTTCTGGAGCAGATAACTGGTACGGTTGGGAAAGATCACCCCGAAATAGTAAACCAGGCCTTCCTGTTTTTCGAAGGCGCCCGGACTGCTTCTTCGTTCTTTTCGTAATTCATTACTTCCCAGGTAGTTGCCATACATCATGGCATTGGTCTCGCAGTTGTAAATGGCATATTCACAGTCGAGGTCGATGTTGTGTTCCTTGAAAACGGTCTGCAGATAATGTTCCAGCACCGTGGCATCGATATGGGTGGCTACATTCACCACGAAGTAGTTGGAAGTGACCTGGTTCACCACATCGTAGGGGAGATCCACTTCGGAATAGTCGGCCATGCGCTGGGCCACGGAGTAGAGGGCGATCTTCACCCTGCGGGTAAACTGGTCGGAGGTGATGTTGAAGGTGTGGTACATCCAGTACACCTGGAAGAGGATGATGGAAGCGATGGAAAAGGCTCCCAGCAGTACCACGATCCTGATATTGACATTTTTCATAGCCGGGCTTGCGCTAAGCAGCCATAAAAGTACCAATAATCAGGGAACAATCGCAATTCTGGCGTTTATGCCGAAAGCTTGCAGGAATTATTCCTCGTCTTTCTCCTGCTCTTCGTAAGCTTTGAGCAGTGCGGTCTGGACGTCGGGCGGTACCTGTACGTATTCCGAGAATTTCATGGTATAGGTGGCCCGTCCTGAGGTGATGGAACTCAGGGCGGTGGAGTACCTTGAGATTTCGGCCAGGGGTACGCGGGCCTTGATCTTCTGGAAGCTGCCTTCGCTTTCCATGCCCATGATCACGGCACGGCGGCCCTGCAGGTCGGTCATCACATCACCCATCTTCTCTTCGGGAAGGAAGACTTCCACGTCGTAAATAGGTTCGAGGATCTTGGGACCGGCATTTTTGAAAGCCTCCCTGAAGGCGTTACGGCCGGCGAGCTTGAAGGAGATTTCGTTGGAATCGACCGGGTGCATCTTGCCGTCATAGACATACACGGCGATATCCCTGGCATAGGAACCCGTCAGGGGTCCTTCTTCCATCTTTTCCATGATCCCTTTCAGGATGGCCGGCATAAAGCGTGCATCGATGGAACCGCCCACGATACAGTTGTAGAACATCAGTTTGCCGCCCCAGGTCAGTGGTTCTTCCTGGCTGCCGCGAACGGGGAATTCGGTGGGGTGGGTCATGTTTTCAGACCAGGGCTGGATGAGCATGTGGACTTCCCCGAACTGGCCGGCGCCGCCCGATTGTTTCTTATGGCGGTAAGTGGCCTTGGCCATCTTGGTAATGGTCTCACGGTAGGGGATGCGCGGCGGAAGATATTCCACCTCGATCTTGTTCACCTTCTCGATCTGCCACTTGGCAATGTTCAGGTGTAATTCGCCCTGACCCTGTAAAATCAACTGTTTCAGCTCTTTGGAGTACTCAACCATCAGGGTGGGATCCACCGAATGCAGTTCATACAGGATGGAGCCGAGCTTCTCGTCGTCGGCCTGGTTCTTTGCCTTCACGGCCACGCGGTACTTGGGATCGGGATACACCATTTTTGCAAGCTGGTCGTCGCTGTTCTTTCCGCCGTTGAGGGTATGATTCGTGTAGGTGTCTTTCAGTTTGATGGTGGCTCCGATGTCGCCGGGAAGGAATTTCTCGACCTTCTCCCTGTTTTTTCCCGCCACTGAGAACAACTGGGTCAGCCTTTCCTTGGAGCCTGTATTCCCGTTCACCAGGTCGATGGCCTCGGTGAGTTCGCCGGCGTAAAGCTTGAAGAAGGAGATCTGGCCCAGGTGGGCCTCGATGGAGGTCTTGAAGACGAAAGCGCAGACGGGTTCCGAAGCATTGTACTTCAGTTCCCTGCCGCCTGTGGTTTTTTTGAAGGGCATTTCGGCCGGGCCGGGCAGGGAAGAGGTGATGAATTCCATCAGCCGGTTCACCCCGATATTGGATTTGGCCCCGATACAGAAGACCGGGAAAAAGCTCCTGCGGATGATGCCCAGTTTCAGGCCGCGCTGCAGCTCTTCTTCAGTAAGGGTGTTGTTCTCGAAAAAGATTTCCATCAGGCTTTCATCGCTTTCGGCTGCGCTTTCGATCAGCTGGCCGTGCATTTCCTCGGCTTTGGCCTTCTCGCTTTCGGGAATGTCAAGGGTCTCGTACTTGCCGTCCTTGAAACGTAACATCTTCATTTTCAGCAAGTCGATCACGGCGTCGAATCCGAGGCCGGGGTTCACGGGGTATTGAATGGGGGTGATGCTGTTGGTGAAGGCGTGCCTGAGCTGGCGGACGGTTTCGTCGAAGTTTGAGTTTTCATGCTCCAGGTGGTTTACCAGGAAGACCACGGGTGTGCCTGTTTTGGTGGCATAACGCCAGGTGACCTCCGTTCCGACCTCCACCCCGTTCTGGCCGTTGACCATCATCAGGGCCGTGTCGCAAACCGAAAGGGCAGCCACCACTTCACCGAAAAAGTCATCGAAGCCCGGACAGTCGATCAGGTTGATCTTCTTTCCTCCGAATTCGGCATACATCACCGTGGAAAAGACCGAGTTCTGCCTTTCCAGCTCGATGTCGCGGTAGTCCGATACGGTATTCTTGTCATCCACGGAGCCCCTGCGGTTTATGAGGCCGGCGGTGAACAACATGGTTTCTGCCAGGGTTGTCTTTCCCGATTTGGCTCCTCCCACCAGGGCGATATTCCTGATGTCGTTGGTCTGGTAAACTTTCATGCGCTTGTCGTTTTGTAGCCTGTGTACGAATGCGTCCAGGCGGTCTGTAATTCCGTTAACAATTAAAAGGGCTGCAAAATTAGAAAAAAGCTGTGAACCTGCAATAGGTCAGAAAGTCAATTTTCTGACTCCCGGGGTCAGAATGCGGCGAGGGCCCCGTGGATCTCGTCCCAGCCTTCCGGGTGTATCTTGGCGCCCACCACTTCGATCACTTTGGCCGACATAAGGGATCCCAGCTTCCCGCAGCTTTCCAGGGAGTAAGCTTTCAGCAGGCCGTAGAGGAAGCCGGCTGCATACAGGTCGCCGGCACCGGTGGTGTCGATCACTTCGGCCGGGACAGCCTCCACGTGCACCACCTGATCTCCCTGGCGGATCAGGGAACCGCCCGGACCGAGCTTTACCACCGCAATGTGACACATGGAAGCCATCTCATCCAGGGCTTCCATGGGCGCTTTGCCGGTAAAGGCATGGGCTTCCGCCTCATTGGCAAAGAGGATATCCACATAGTCACGCGCCATCTCCCTCAGGAAATCCCGGTTGGCTTCCACCACATTGTAACTGGCCATATCCAGCGAAACCAGCATGCCGTGCTTTTTGGCCTTCTGCAGGCTCACCCTTACCAGGTCACGGTTCTGTACCAGGTAGCCTTCCAGGTGTAATACCTGGTGATCCCAGAACCAGGCATCATCCAGTTCGCCGGCTTCCAGTTCTACGGCGGCTCCCAGGTAGGTGGCGAAAGTGCGCTCCGTGTCGGGCGTCACCAGGGCTACGGCACAGCCCGATTCGGTTTCGGACTCCAGCAGGATGGGGTGGATATTGCTTTCCTTCAGATCCTTACGAAAAAAATCGCCCAGGTCGTCGCGGCCGACTTTTCCGATAAAGGCCGTGGGCAGCTGCAAACCGGCCAGGCCGTGGATGGTATTGGCGGCCGAGCCTCCCGAAGCCAGCTTCCTCTCAAATTTACCGGTATATTCCAGCACCTTCCGGCTCACGGACTTGTCCACCAGTTGCATGCTGCCCTTGGGTAAGCCCAGGTCGTGAAGCGCCTGATCGCCCTCCAGCATCGTCATCACATCCACCAGCGCATTGCCGATTCCAAGTATCGATTTCATAGAGTTCAGCTAAGAAACGGCAAAGGTACAAAAAGCGCGGGAGGAATGGGGGGGGGGGGGGGGAGAGGTAAAAATATCAGGTTCTGTTATATGCATCCTTGAGCAATTCAATTTCTGCATCGTCACCCGTAAATTCATTCTTATACCACCTGTTCTTAATGGATAAATGCCTCAGGCTGGGGTGAATGACAAGGACTATCGTCGATTTGATCCCGGGACTCAGTTCAACATCCGGGATAATCTGGCCCTCCCTGTGTTTATCCATCTCTTTCATCGTCCTGTGTTTCTTCCATGCAGCAAAATGGTCACTTTCGTCCACTGACAAAAAGAACTTTACTACGGACATACCGAGTACGATGATTAGCCTGGGTTGTACAATGCTGATCTGAAGGGTAAGAAATTTACTGCAGGTTTTATACTCATACTTGATAGGTGTGCGTATGCAAAGCTGGTTTCGTTATATAGAAACAGCAGAAAAAATAATGTTTAATAGAGTGAGAGCCAGAGCGGGAGTGAGGAAAAAACAGAGCGAGTATGATGGAGAACCTTCGCTCTCACGCTCACACTCGCTCTGTTTTTGCTCCCCCTGCTGGACTTGAACCAGCGACCCTCTGATTAATCCCGCACATGCGGGACTCTAACCAACTGAGCAAGTACTCCATCAAATCGATCTCCCTTGACAAGTAATTCAATGAACTTCCGGGATTTCTGTTTCTTAATGAAACGTTCAAGTCGAATCGCTTCTGCCCTGCTTTCACCAACCGAAAAAAGAGCAGCCAAAATCCAGGGCCTATGTTTTGATGTAAATGTATTCCGATCTGTTTGGTTATGACAATGAAGTCTGCATTCAACATCCTCAGTATGACCAATATAGTACAGGTTACTGGTAGCTGAGTATAGAATGTAAATGTAATACATAAAAAAAGCCGGTAAAACCGGCTAAATTTTGCTCCCCCTGCTGGACTTGAACCAGCGACCCTCTGATTAACAGTCAGATGCTCTAACCAACTGAGCTAAGGAGGATTATTCCTTTTTTTCTCCTTCGCCCACCGACCCTCTGATTAATCCCGCAGTTGCGGGACTCTAACCAACTGAGCTAAGGAGGATTATTCCTTTTTTTCTCCTTCGCCCACCGACCCTCTGATTAATCCCGCAGTTGCGGGACTCTAACCAACTGAGCTAAGGAGGATTATTCCTTTTTTTCTCCTTCGCCCACCGACCCTCTGATTAATCCCGCAGTTGCGGGACTCTAACCAACTGAGCTAAGGAGGATTATTCCTTTTTTTCTCCTTCGCCC
>Ga0209310_1000253_pt1 | contig 71518 bp, 49 predicted proteins | sample AD_UKC030_MetaG_FD_184415 | JGI IMG/M metagenome (GOLD analysis project Ga0209310, IMG submission 184415) | Active sludge microbial communities of municipal wastewater-treating anaerobic digesters from USA - AD_UKC030_MetaG (SPAdes) (version 2) | ecosystem: Engineered > Bioreactor > Anaerobic >... | reverse complement strand
GCTGGAGGGGATTGGGCGGGCTGGCAAGGCGCGACGAGCGAGCATACCCGCGCGGTCTGTGAGCGAGGAGCAACACAGCCAGCGCGCCCAAGGCCCCCAGCCCGCAGGGGCGGGGCGGCGCCGGGCGGAGGAAGCCTCCTGTTGCTGTGATGTCTTCTGGTTGGATGGAAGCCGCACGACCGGAGTCTCGCCCGATCAGGGTGCCAGTGTCTTGCCGTATGTGCGACCGAGCCAGCTCTTCGGCACGGGGACGATGCAGATGTTCAGCGAGCGATCCTCCTCGGACAGCATGGCGGTCTGAACCTCGATTCGGGTGCTGTCGGCGCTGAACGTCGGATGAACGTGGTCGCGAGCCGCTGTCTTGTGGCCGAGGTCGGCCAGCAGGGCCATTTCGCCGGACGCGCGGTCGCAAATCCAGAGACGGTATTGGAAATCGTCGGCCACAGCCCAGCGGCCGTCCGGCGAACCGTGGACGTGCCAGACGGACCGGCCCGGATCGCCTATTGGAACCTGACCGGCGATCCGCATCTCACGGCTGCGCAGGTTGACGATGCCGACGCCCGTCGGGTGCTCGCCTGTCCCCGAGGGGCCCCACTCATCCGCTCTGTCGATGCCTGTGCCAGGGCGGCGATGGCATGAGATCGCCATGGCCACCTCGTCCCGGGTAATGACCGCCTCGTGGGTGATCCATTCGTAAGGAGCTTCCGGGTAGACCGGACGCAAACCGGTGCCGTCGGACTTGACTGTCCACATGCGTGTGGGGGCTTTGCCGCCGGTTTCCCAGCAGAAGACGATTTCGCCGGGCATCCACGGATTGGTCTGGACGTGGCCGATCTGAAACGGGACCGCGACGATGAACTTCACTTCACCGGTCTTGAGATTCATGCGGGCCAGTCCCGTCGGGCCGGCCCCCATGCCGCGGGGCCCGAAGGGCTCGGCCACCTTGACATCGTCGGGCAGGTGCCTGGCTGCTTCGCTTCTGTCGACGCGAAAGTAGGCAAACTCCCCGGTCGGATCGAGGGCCATGTCACCGCCGGCGCCCATCTCGACGGGAATCGTGCCGCACACGTGCTCATATTCGTCGGCGCCTTTCAGTTCGCCCGCTTTGCTGTCGGCAAACAGCTTTTCAAGGTCGACCCTGATGATTTGTGAAGGCCCTCGACTGCCTCCTCGACCTCTGCGGCCTTGCGAGCTGTCGGAGGCCCGGGCTTGGGCGGCGTCGGCCGGCTCGGGCGAACGCTGGCCGCGCAGGAAATAGAGATGCATCGAGTGATCAGCAAGGCAGAGCATGCCCGAATAGCCCGACTCGGTCACCTGGACCATCTCGCCCGTTTCCTCGTGGACGGCCATCGCCTGCCCCGGCGCGCGATTGGAGCGAAAGATCACCCATTTGCCGTCAGCGGTCCATTGGTGATGGGTCTGATAGATCTTCGAATCTCCGCCCGGAGTGCTTGTCAGAAACGTCAATGGGACGCCGGTCACGGGATCGGGCACGATCTTCCTCTCGGATGGGAATCGCCGGCCGATTTGGGCGCCGGCCGTCGCCAGGGCAAGCAGGCTGATCGTGATGCAACAGAACAACACCTTGCGACTCATAGGAATTTGCTTTTTCGTGTGCCGCGAGCATGGCCGCACGAGTGGGGCTGTCAAGGGGAAACGGGGCGGCGCGAAAAGCGCCTGGGCTCTCAAGCCGACAAGCAGACGCGACAGCGTCGCGTCCCTACCTTTCCGAGGGCTGCAGGCTCACGGCGCGGCGCGCGGCGGAGCGCGCGCCCTACCTCGCATTCTGAATTTCCGCGTCGTTTCGCGTGTTTCGCGGGCATAAATCCGGAGCCTGGATTCTTCTTTGCGAGGTCTTGCGGCTGTCGGTGAAAAGCCAACTTTTGATTGCCACAAAAAACTTAAAACCACGCAAAGAGAGTTGCCTCGCGTGATTGGTGTGATTCGTGGGCACCCTCTTCGAGAGCCATGAACTGCTTCCCAGTCTTTTCACCACTGAGAGCACTGAGGATGAATGCCTGAATCCAACCCGCCCCAATCCCCTTTCTCCTCCCCGTGCCCTCGGCGCTATCTGTGGCGAAATGAGCGCAGGATCAATCCGGCGGCTACGCTCCAAAGAGCGCGCGAGAATGGGCGGCGCAGGGAGACGTCCGCGGTCCGGACGAAAACGCGCATCGCGTTGGGGCGCGCCGGGTGGCCATCAGCCGCGACGCCAGAGCCCGCCGAAATACTGGCCGGTCGCGCTGAGCGAACCGTCCGGACGCACCAGCCAGAAACCGCGCGCTTGATCCGGCTTCCGGATCGGCGCCGACGGCGCCGGCTGGAGGCGCGGATTGAGTTCGTTGCAATAAAGCTGCCACTGGGCAATGTAATGGACATTGGCCGCGAACGCGGCCCCGAGCCAATCGTCCCATCGCTCGGCCACCCGATCGGGCTGCTCGCTCTCGGGGATCCCAATCTCGCCGACATACACCGCGCCCGGACCGAACAGCTTCCCGGTGCGCGCGTAACGGCGGATGGTCTCGATGGCCCGGAACAAGGTCACTCCGTCCTTCATGCCGTCGTAGGCGCTGTAGGAAACGAGGTCCAGCTCCACGCCGGGCAGCACCTGGTCGGTCATCGTCGGAATGCCCCGCTGCAGATCGAGCACGCGATTGGCATCGCGATGGATGACCACGCAAAACAGTATTGACATACTTGACTTTGGAAACGCCTTCTGAATATAAAGTGCCATATATGTTTATCGCGTTCCGGCTCCCGGCGTTTTCGCGGAGCCAGCGCAAGAACCTGTTGTCCACTGACCGCTTCTTCTTCTTCGACCTGGGGGTGCGGCACGCAGCGGCGGAGGCGCCGCTGGAAATGGCGGCCGTGCTGGGCAATCCCGGCCCGGTGTTCGAGCAATGGGTAGGGATCGAGCTGTGGAAGCGGCTGAAATATCTCGGCGCCGGACGGCTGCACTATTTCCGCACCAAGGGCGGCGCGGAGGTGGACTTCATCATCGAGCGGCAAAGCAGCCTTACGCCGGTGGAGGTGAAGTGGACGGAGAAGCCGACGATGCACGATGCGCGGCATTTGATGGGCTTTCTGGATGAACATGCCAGGCAGGCCAAGCAGGGATTCATCGTGTGCCGTTGCCGCCATCCTCTGCGGCTGCACGACAAGATCATGGCGCTGCCGTGGTTCTGCCTGTGAACTGAAAGATCTCGAAGGGCACGAAGTCCCGCAGTTGAGGATTTGGCCGCCGGATGCCAATCTCCTTCGTGCGCGGCATTCATTCTGCAACCGTCGCCGCAGCTTGAAAGCTGCGCCTACGCGATCAAGGGTGTGCAAATGTTGGCCGACAAGCGGACGCGACAGCGTCGCGTCCCGTAAGCCTCAAGCTGAAAGGTAGGGCGGCCACTCCGTGGGCGCCGCACCGAAGGCTGCAAGCTCACAACTCGGCGCGCAGCGGAGTGCGCGCCCTACCTTTTGCGGAGGTAAGGGCATCAACATTTCCGCGTCGTTCCGCGGCCACAAATCGGCAGCGTGCAGCTGTGTCAAGGTTTGTTCCGGCCCAGCTTGTCCAGCGCGGCGGTGAACAGGCCGGAGTTGAAGCTTCCCGAGCCCTTCGCCGGGGGGCTGGCCGGCGCGCGCGGAGCGGGCCGTTCGCTCGATCGAGCCGATTTCGACGGAAGGTCCGGACGGGTCTTGAGCGACAGGGCAATGCGCTTGCGTTCGAGATCCACCTCGAGGACGGTCACGTGGACGCGCTGGCCGGCTTTCACCACCGCGCTCGGATCCTTGACGAAGGTATCCGCCAGCTGGCTGATATGGACCAGCCCGTCCTGGTGGACCCCGATGTCCACAAAAGCGCCGAAGGCGGTCACGTTGGTTACGATCCCGGGCAATTTCATGCCGGGCTCGAGGTCCTCGGGCTTCTCGATGCCGTCCGCGAACTTGAACACCTCGAACTGCTGGCGCGGATCGCGGCCCGGCTTGGCCAGCTCGGCCATGATGTCCTTCAAGGTCGGAAGGCCGATCGTGTCGGTGACGTAGCGCTCGAGCTGGATCCGCGCATGCAGGGACGCATCCGTCACCAGGTCGGCGACCTGACAGCCGGCATCGCGCGCCATCCGCTCGACGACCGGGTAGCTCTCCGGGTGAACCGCGCTGGCGTCGAGCGGGTTGGCTGCGCCGCGGATGCGGAGGAAACCCGCCGCCTGCTCGAACGTCTTGTCGCCGAGCCGGGGCACCTGCTTGAGCCCGGCGCGCGCCGTGAACGGGCCGTGCTCCTGGCGGTGCTTGACGATGTTTTCGGCCACGGTGTCGTTGAGGCCGGAGACGTAGCGGAGCAGCTGCTTGCTGGCGGTGTTCACCTCGACGCCGACACGGTTCACGCAGGAAACCACGGTGTCATCCAGCGCCCGCTGAAGCGCGACCTGGTCGACATCGTGCTGGTACTGCCCCACCCCGATGCTCTGGGGATCGATCTTCACCAGCTCGGCCAGCGGATCCATGAGCCGCCGGCCGATCGACACCGCGCCCCGGACCGTGATGTCCTTGTGCGGAAACTCCTCGCGCGCGACCTCGCTGGCGGAATAGACGGACGCGCCGCTCTCGTTCACCATGACCACCACCACCGACTGGGGCAGGCCGCAGGAGGCAATGAACGCCTCGGTCTCGCGGCTGGCCGTGCCATTGCCAATCGCCACGGCCTCGATGCCGAAATGGGCCGCCACCTTCCGCACGCGCTCCCGAGCCTGGCGGACCTGCAGATCCGATCCGCCCGTCGGATAGATGACGTCGTCGAAGAGCAAGCTCCCTTGGGCATCGAGCACGGCGAGCTTGCAGCCGGTGCGGAATCCGGGATCGATGGCCAGGACCTTGCGCTGGCCCAAGGGCGGCGCCATGAGCAGCTCGCGCAGGTTCTCCCTGAAAACGCGGATCGCCTCGGCGTCCGCCACCTTCTTCGAGGCAAGCCTGACCTCGGTCTCCATCTGTGCCGACAGCAGGCGCTGGTAGCCGTCCTGGCAGGCAAGCCGCACCTGTTGCGCGCTGCCGCCGTTGCCGGCGATGAAACGCCCCTCGAGGAGCCCGATCGCACGCCCTTCGTCCACCGTGACGCGCAGGAGCAAATAACCCTCAGCCTCGCCCCGCCGCATCGCCAGCAGGCGGTGCGAGGGAACGTGGGCCAGGGGTTCGGACCACGCAAAGTAATCGCGGAACTTCTGCGCCTCCGGCTTCGCCTCGGCGTCCTTGAGGACCTTCGAGGCGAGAACCGCCTCCTTCTCGAACAGCCCGCGGACCAGCCGCCGCGCTTCGGGATCATCGCTGAACCGTTCGGCCAGGATATCGCGCGCCCCAGCCAGAGCGTCGTCGGCGGTCGGCACGGTTTTCTCCGGGTCGCCGCCGGCCGCGATGAACCTCGCTGCTTCGGCGTGCGGATCGGCCGGGCTGGACTGATTGGCCAGCAGCCAGTCCGCCAGGGGCTCGAGGCCCTTCTCCCGGGCGATGGTGGCCCGCGTGCGGCGCTTGGGCCGGAACGGGGCGAACACATCCTCGAGCGCGACCATCGTCTCGGCCGCGGCGATCTTCCCCGCCAGCTCCGGCGTGAGGAGCTTGCGTTCCTCGAGCGATTTCAAAATGGCGGCGCGCCGCGCCTCCAGCTCGGCGTATTGGACGAGGCGATCCCGGATGGATGCGATCGCCACTTCATCGAGCGATCCGGTGGCCTCCTTTCGGTAGCGAGCGATAAACGGCACCGTCGCGCCCCCCGCAAGCAAGCGGGCTGTCGAGGCGACGCTCGCCGGTGGCAGCTTGAGCTCGGCGGCCACTCGCGCCTGCAAGTGGGCCCCGCCAATGCAAGTCTCAGGATGGGCAGTCATGGCATTCCCTTCAGCAACAATTCTTCCCGCAGCCGCCTTCGCTCTGCCAATCCAAAAATGCGGCGTCGAGATGACTTAATCGCTTGACGCGCGCGCGAAAGGCTGTCCTGCCAGGGTCAGCAAAAAAAGTGATCTGCAGATCGCGCAGATTTCCGCAGATGCAGATTGGCTTGGGACAGCGAATCCGGGAAGCCAAGTTTGGTGTTCGGCTGAAGCCGCAGCTGCGCAACTGATCTCACGCGAAGGCGCGAAGAGCTTGGCGCCGCTGTTCTTTGCGTGCTATTTCTCGACCTGCAATGCGAGCACCATTCTTCGTCCGGCGCCGACCATCATGAACACGCGCATCCGAGACTACCCGGGAGCATTTCGTTCTCTTTCTGAAGCTTTGATGGTCCTGCTGTGTGGAGCCATTTTCCTGCTGCTGCCTTCTCCCGCTGCGGGGGCGCAGAAGTCCCGTTTCGCCTTTTCCTGCACAGCTGAAAATGACGTGTTTCGCGCGCTGAAAGCCGGCGGCCTGGAGCCGGACAGATATCCCAACCCGGAAGCAGCCGTATCCGCTGCCCGCCCCGGTTCCCTTGTGTTGCTGATGGCGGACGAGTATCCTGGAAAACCGCTTTCGATCCCGTCCAGCCTTCTCGAACGATCGAGAGCCAAAAATCTCCGGCTCTACATCGAATTCCCTCAAAATTTGCCCGGTTTGAGCCTGGGCCCAGCCCGGGAAACAGTCTGGGAGCGTTTCATCGTGAATAGCGACAGACTTGGCCCCGGCCTGCCGAAGGGGCGGTTGCTCACTGCTCATGACTGCAGGGTGCTGCCTGTCGTCGTGAAGGATCCCCTGGTCGTCATCGGACGCGTGGCTGGCTATAACCACGCGATTTACGGCATCCCGACCAACGCACAGCCAGTGTTGTTTGAGTTCGAGGCCCGGAGGATGCTGGTCGCTACCACCAAGCTAAGCAGCTTTCTTTCCGGACGCTTTGCCCCTGCGCAGGAATGGGTTGCCTTGTGGAGTTTCATCCTGAACAGGTTGGGCGCCGATGAATCCGTTCGACCGGTGTGGGAGCCCCATGTCACAACCATGCACGGCCCAACCGGGAAGCTTCCCGCAAAGGCCGAGCAGCGAGCTTTCGATTTCGCGGTCCGCTGGCGCTACGACTCGGGATTGCTTATTTCGGAGGACCATTTCCAAACGATCCATCAGCTAATGAAGGAAGGGGCTCAGTGGCCCAAGGACTCCCCGCTCCCGGCTCCCAACGGCGACGGCCGCTTCGGGATCTTGGAAGGCTTCTTTTCCAACATTCGGCCTGACGGGAAACAAACGCCAATCGTTGTGGTTCGGGCTGATTGCCAGGCCGAGTCAGCAATGGTGCTGGCAATGGATTGGGCGTTGAACCGCAGCCGGCGCAGCCGGACCACATCCTCGAACCTGCTCGATTTCCTCTATTACAGCTCGGATCTGTGTGGCGAGGCGCGCGGCAATTCCCGTCATCCTGCGTACGGCTTGATTGGCTGGGGAAGCACAGCGCCTGCGTGGAAGACTGCCAACTACGGCGATGATAACGCGCGTGCGATGCTGGCCACCATGCTCGCTGCCGCATGCCTGCGGTCCGATCGATGGGACGAGCCCTTGCTCCGAGCGCTCTTTGCCAACCTGCGCACGACAGGCCAGCTTGGCTTCCGCGGGGACCGGATTGACATGCCCGCGCTCGAACAGCACGGGTGGAAGCATTTTCACGATGCGAAGACGGTGAATGATTCGCCCCATTTCGAAGCATACAGCTGGGCCTGCTTCCTCTGGGCATACCGGCAGACCGGCGAAAGGGAGTTCCTGGTGAAAACCAAGACGGGCATGCGCATGATGATGGAAGCGTTCCCGCAAAAATGGAGGTGGAATGACAACATGGAGCGGGCGCACATGCTGCTCTGCCTGGCGTGGCTGGCGAGGATCGAGGATACGCCCGAGCATCGCCAATGGCTCCAGTTGGTCATCAACGATTACCTGGCTGCGCAGCACGCCAGTGGAGCGTTGCCGGAACGTTTTCGGGCCGGCGCTGGCACCGGCCATTACAAAGTGCCCGCTTCCAATGAAGCCTATGGCACAACCGAAACGCCCCTCTTGCAGGAAAACGGCGACCCGGTCAGCGATCAGCTTTATGTCAGTGGCTTTGCCTTGCTGGGCCTTCATGAAGCTGCGGCTGTGCTGAAAGACCCGCGTGTCGAGGCTGCCGCAGATCGCCTCGCGGAATACCTGTGCCGGATTCAAGCCCGGTCAAACGACATGCCCTGGGTGCAAGGCAACTGGTTTCGGGCGTTTGATTTTCTGCGCTGGGAGCCCTGGGCGAGTTCGGGAGACTCCGGCTGGGGGGCGTGGTCCATCGAATCGGGTTGGGCCCAGGCGTGGACGGCTGCGGTGCTCGGTTTGCGACTCGAGAGAACTACCTTGTGGGACCGCACCGCGCGCTCAGCCATTAAGGATCGTTTGCCTTCAGTGAAGCAGCAGATGCTGCAGAACGACGGCAGCCCATGGCGGGAGCCCTCAGATCCCACGCGGCAAAGCCCCGATCAACCATGACCTTCGTGGCGAGATGGAATCGCAGCTTGAAAGCTGCGGCTACGGTTTCGGCTTCAAGGTCCGCCTCCTCACCTCGGCGGCTACGGTTGGCTTCGGGCTTTCCGCCGGACGCGACAGCGTCGCGTCCCCACACGAGCGCCGACATTTTTGTCGGCCTTGGCAACCCGCTGGACCGCTTCTCCCCACACCATCCACTGCCATGGAGGGGAGGGCGATCACGGTTTCTGGGGATGGCCACCCAATTGCGGCCGGAAGCACCAAGTGCCAAACAATCTCCCTGCACGGGAAGGCACGTGTCAGCCCCCTGGCGTAAGGCTTGTCTGCAACTGGATCGAACTGATCAGGAAACGTGAGCGGTTCGGATTGTCCAGATAGTCGTCTGCCGTTGTCTCATCAACAATTCCAGAATCGACCGCGTAAAACATGTGGACGGTTACACGCTTCCGAGCGAGTACGTCATCAAAGAGCGATTCTGTTTTCCAGTACCGACACGTCAGCACAACTCGGTCAACTTGCCGGCCGCCTGCTTCGAACAGGGAAACGTCGCACAACAGCCAAGGCTTCTTTGCCGAGTCGGGAGACACAGCAACAATTCTGCCATCGAGCCGATTATCGCCGGCTGCCGATTTGAAATCCCACGGATCGCTTACCAGCGCGGCGAATGGCCGGCCAGTCAGGTCAGTGTGTGAATGGCTGGACATTGATAATCTCCACTTCGACCCTATCGAATGTCGAGCATTCCCGCCCAAGACCGGTGCCACCGTTGGCGGGTTGGACTCTTGTCCCGGCACGCTCCAGAGTCGGGTTGCTCTTTAGACGGAACTCCATCCGGACCTCTGGTGCCGATCCCAATGACAGCCGGCTCTCTGCCCGCGCTGCACTTGTGAACCGGGAGTCCGTCCAGAATGTCTCGCCGGCTCTCCCGCCGCGAAGTAATCCAGTTTCCCGGATCGCATTGGCTTCCGCTCGGCTCATGTAACGGTAGAGCGGCTTGTCTGCGATCTTTACCGTATTATGCCCATGATGGATAACCTGGCGAGCACTTTTCAGGGTGGCTCGGCCGTCTTGCCGAGAACCCCGCCCACCACGCCCCAACGGACCGACTCGAGGGCCTCCTGACGCAGCTGCTCCCCCACCCGCCACAGGATCCGATGCCCCTGGCACAGGATCAGCTCATGCTCGCGCTGCAGTTCCTCGTCATACCGGCAGGCGTCGATCACCCGATACCGACCGTCAGCGCCTGACTCCGGCCACAAATCCTCATCGCGCCCCGGTCGCTCGACTCGCCCGCTCCCCATCAGCCCGATCGATCCCGGGGCGATCCCCAGCCCTGAATATCCACGCTCGGACAAGCCTCCTGCCGGCTGGGATAACTGCCCCCGCCGATCCGCCCACTGCCCATTCCCAACCACCGACAATCCCAACACCGCCACCGCCAGCATCCACCACCCACGCCACCTCCAGTTCCTTTTCATGCGTCATCCTCCCCCCTCGATCCCTGTGATCTGCTTGTGGTCTCGCATCTTTGATAGGAGCAGATGCCGTTCCAGGCGACGGATGTCGTGGCGCTCAGCTTCCAGGCCTTCCGCCGGACCCGACAGCGTCGCGTCCCATAAGCCTCAAGCTGAAAGGTAGGGCGGCCACTCCGTGGGCGCCGCACCGAGGGCTGCAGGCTCACAACTCGGCGCGCAGCGGAGTGCGCGCCCTACCTTTCCGAGGGCATCAACATTTCCGCGTCATTCCGCGGGCAGGAATCCGCGGCGTGGAGCCCGTCAACCGACAGCGCTGCGGGCCAGGAGGCCCGCGCTCCGAATCCTTACGGACTGCGGACGCATGCCTGCCAGAGCCGCCACGGCGCAGGCTGGTCCCCGCACGGCGGCGCGTGCGCCCTGGTAAATCGGGTATGACCGAAAATGTCATAGGTGACTTTGGTATCGTGGAAAATGACAATGAGAGCTCGGAATGAATGTTCGTCCTGGGGCAGCAGCGTCCGGAGCAGCATTGACAGGGGCGCGGGTCGGATGGCACAACACAAAGTGCCACCTGATCAATATTTATGGCCCGAAAACAGCAGCTCAGCCGGCCGCCCCTGGAACGTATCTTCGCGTTCCACAAGCTGATCGAGGAAGGCAGATCTGTAACCCCATGAGCTTGATCCTGTGCAAAAGCAACCGGATGGAAAAACTCGTCGAGCGCCTGGTCTCGCGCATCCTCGAGGCGCCTCTGAGCTCGCCGTTCGTCCCGGAGGTGATCGTGGTGGAGACCCAGGGCATGGCGCAGTGGCTGAAGCTCGAGCTGGCCAAAGCCATCGGGATCGCCGCGAACCTGGAATTTCCCTTCCCCCGGGCGTTCATCTCGGGCCTGGTCGAGAACCTCGTGACGGCGGGGACGCAGGCCGGCCCCATCGAGCCGGACGCGCTGACATGGCGGGTGATGGGCCAGCTCGACGGGCTGAGCGGCCAGCCCGGGTTCGAGGAGATTCGGAGCTATCTCGACGCCTCCGACGATCCGCGGCGCAAGTTCCAGCTGGCCGAGCGGATCGCGTCCCTGCTCGATCAATACAGCGTCTACCGTCCCGAGTGGATCGCGAAATGGCAGAAGGGCGGGGAATCGTCATGGCAGGCGATCCTGTGGCGGGCGGTGATGACCGGCGGCCTGGCATGCCAGGGATTGTTCCTGTATGAGCTGATCCAGGCGCTATCGAGTCTCGCCTTTGATCGGGCCCGGATCCCCGAGCGGGCGTCCCTTTTCGTGACCGGCAGCCTTCCACCGAGCTATCTCGACGTGTTCGCGGCCCTGGCTCAGCAGATCCCCGTGCACATGTTCTGGCTCTGTCCATCCAGAGAGTATTGGGGCGACATCGTGACGCCGCGCGAGGCGGCTCGGATCCAGGCGAGAACCGGGATCGGCAACATCGATCCGAAGGACCTGCACATCGAGACGATCAACCCGATCCTGGCCGCGTGCGGAAAGACCGGACGCGCATTCCAGGATCTCGTGGCCGATCTCGATGCGATCGAGGAGGACGATTCACTGTTCGCACCCTCCGCCAATAACCATCTATTGGGGCGGATCCAGAACAGCATCCTGGCGCTCGAGGATGCTCCGCCGCCCGCCGATCGGCCGATGATCTCGAAGGACGATCGGTCCGTTCAGGTCCACAACTGCCACAGCCCGCTCCGCGAGCTCCAGGTCCTGCGCGACCATCTCCTCGAATGGTTCTCGGCCGATCCGACGCTCTCCCCGCAGGATGTGGTGGTGATGATGGCGGATGTGAAGGCCTACGCGCCGTTCGTCAAAGGGGTGTTCGGCAGCACCGAGCCGGGCGCGCCTGCGATCCCGCACGCGATTGCGGATTGGGGCGCGCGCGAGGAAAGCGCGCTGGTCGACGCGTGGGCCGCGCTTCTGCAGCTCTCCTCGAGCCGGCTCACGGCCACCGCGGTGACCGATCTTCTGCAAACGCCCGCCGTCCGCCGCCGGTTCGGCATCGCCGAGGATGAGATCGGTCAGATCCAGCAATGGGTCCAAACCGCCTCGATCCGATGGGGGCGGGACAAGCAGCACCGGAAGCAGCTCGGGCTGCCTCCGTTCGAGGAGCACACCTGGGAGCACGGTTGCGGCCGTCTCCTGCTCGGCTACGCTATGGCCGATGGCCAAAATGCGCTCGACTCGGGCCTGATGCCGTGCGAAGGGATCGAGGGGACGGCCACGGATCTTTTAGGGCGCTGGCTGGACTTTCTCAAAACACTGTTTGCCGCGATGGACGATCTGGCTGGGGACCGGTCCCTCGAGGATTGGGCGGCGGTGCTGAGCCAATGGCTCGATGCGATCTTCCTGCCCGCGCCGGAGGAGGAGCGCGCGGCCAGCCGCATCCGCCAGGTCCTCGACGCTCTCCGCCAGGAGCAGCGGATCTCCGGCTTCGACGAATCCGTTCCCCTCAAGGTCATCCTCGAGCGGGTTCTGCCCAGGCTCGAGGCAGAGCCGCCCGGCAGGGCGCACCTGAAAGGCGCAGTCACATTCTGCGGCCTGAATCCGGTCCGCGGCATTCCATTCCGAGCGGTCTGTCTGCTCGGGATGCAGGATGGGAGCTTCCCGCGCACCCCGACCCCGCCCAGCTTCGATCGGATGGCCCAGCGGCCCCAGCCGGGCGATCCGTCCCAGCGGGACGAAGACCGCTACCTGTTCCTGCAGTCGATCCTCTCGGCCAGAGACCGCTTATACATCAGCTACATCGGGCAATCGGTTCAGGACAACAGCCCGCGGCCGCCGTCGGTCGTCGTCAGCGAGCTCCTCGATTTCATCCGCTCCCGCTTCGATCTCGAGCCGCCCGCAAACATGCCTGCACCTTTGGAATCCTCTCCGCTAATGGTTGTCCACCGGCTGCACGCATTCAGCCCTGCCTATTACCGCCAGGGCAAGGATGCCGACCCGCGCCTGTTTGGGTACTCGTCCGCCTTTGCGGAGATCAGCCGGGCGCTGGCCAACCCGGCCAGCCGGCCCGAGATAAAGCAGTTCCTGCTCAAGCCTCTGAGCGCCAGCCCGCCGCAATCCAACGAGGTGAGACTGATCGATCTCGAGCGGTTCTTCCGAAACCCGGCCCGCTCGTTTGTGGAGGTCCAGCTTCAGTTCAGGCTGCCCGAAGAGAGCGATCTGGTGTTGGACGAAGAGCCGTTCTCGCTCGATGCGTTGGCATCCTACCAGTGCATGCAGGAGATGATCGAAGCCGGCCTGGCGGGAAAGCATGCGTCGAGCGTGCTCGATTCCTGGAGCGGGGCCGGAAAGCTCCCTCCCGGCACGCCCGGCCGCATCCTCGGGAACACCCTCCTGTCGGAGGCGGATTCCATGTCAAGCCGGGTTCGGACCCTGATCGGCGAGGCGGCGATCGAGAGGATACCGTTCTCGCGCCGGATCGGCAGGTTCACCCTCGAAGGCGAGCTGGCGTGCTACCCATGCGGCCTGGTCCAGTGCCGCGCAGCCAAGGTCGATCGCGAGAGGAAGGGGGACGCGCATCTCAGGCTCTGGATCGAGCACCTGGTGCTGCAGCTTCTCCGGCCAGAGGGCGAGAGGAAAAGCTGGCTGTTCGGCAAGGACGAGACATGGGTGTTTAAAGAGGCGCCTGGTGCGGAGTCGATCCTGGGCGATCTGCTCGAGCTGTATGCGGAGGGCAAGACCAGACCGCTGCCGTTCTTCCCCCGAACGGCCTTCGCCTATGCACTGGCCCGCGAGCGTGATCCAGAGAAACCGCCCGAAGAATCGGCGTGGCGTGCGTGGGAAGGCAGCGAGTTCGCGCAAGGGGAGAGAGAGGATCCCTACTTCGACCTCTGTTTCCGGAACGATTCCAATCCGCTGGGCGAGGATTTCAACAGAATCGCATGGCGAGTCGTTGCGCCCATTCTCGATCACCAAGCCAAGGAGTCAAAGAAGGAAGCAAAGAAAAAGGGGGAAACGAAGCCCGACGGCATCGGGTCGCCGAGCCGCGCAAAGAAGCGGAAGGGTGAGAAACCATCATGAACTTCGATCTTGCGACCACCGAGCTGAAGAAAGGTGTGCAGTGCCTGGAGGCGAGCGCTGGGACGGGGAAGACTTACACCCTGGCGGGGCTCTTCCTCCGGCTGATGCTCGAGGAAAAGGTCCCCGCGCAGAAGATCCTGGTCGTGACGTTCACCAATGCGGCGACGGCCGAGCTTCGGGATCGGATCCGCAGCCGGCTCCGCCAGGCGCTGTCGGCTCTCGAGGGCCAGGAAACCGAGGACGAGCTCCTGCGCAAGTTGACGAACGGGATCGGACCGCAGCGCGGCACGGCCATTGCATCGCTGAGGAGCGCTCTCGAGCTGTTCGACCTGGTCTCCATTTTCACGATCCACGGCTTCTGCCAGCGCACACTCCAGGAGAACGCCTTCGAGAGCGGCATCCTGTTCGACACGGAGCTGATTCCTGACCAGAAAGACCTGATCCGCCAGGCCGCCGCCGACTTCTGTCGGAACAATCTGTATACCAGCGACAAATTGATGGCCAGCCTGGGCCTGCATCTCCAGCTCAATCCCGACGCCTTTTCACGCATTCTCGAGCAGTATCTCACGCATCCGGACCTCGAGCTGGCGATGCCCGCAGAAACGCGGCCGGCGGATGTGGCTGGAGGGGACGTCCGCGCCCGTATCGACCCGCTTGGGAAAGAGTGGAAAGCGTTCATGGGCGGCCGGGTCGCGCTGGTGGACTTCTTTGTTGGCGGCGAGAAATGGGCCATCGGCGACCATGCGAAGCGCGACGTGGTCGAGGCGCATGCCGGGTGGCTTGGGAGAGGGCTGGACGAAGAAGAATTTTCCATCGAGTTCTGGAAAGCGGTCGAGTTCTTCTCGATGTCGAATGTCGTCGAAGAAATAGGGAGCGACAAGCAGATGCCGGAGCCCTGCCCGCCGATTTTCGAGCGGTGCGAGCATCTCCGGTGCCGGATCGATGAGTACCGCACGGCGCAGCGCGCGGCCTTTTTGCGAGGGGCGGTCCAGGCGCTGGCCCGGGCCAAGCAGGACGCCAAGCAGCAATCGTATGACGACCTGATCCGCCGCCTGGCCGATGCCCTCGATGGCGATTCCGGCCAGGCGCTCGCCCGCTCGATCCGAGCCAGATACCACGCCGCCTTGATCGACGAGTCCCAGGATACCGATCCCCTCCAGTGGAAGATCTTCCGCACGGTGTTCGGATCGGGCACGGATCATTGGCTCTACTTGATTGGCGATCCCAAGCAGGCGATCTATGCCTTCCGCGGCGCGGACGTCGATGCCTATCTGGAGGCGGCGCAAGAAGCTCGAGATCGATACACGCTGGGCACCAACTGGCGGTCGGAATCGGCCTTGGTCCGGGGTGTGAACGCCCTGTTTTCAAGCGCAAGCGTGCCGTTCATCAATGACAAGATTGGCTTTCAGCCTGTCGATCCAGGGCCGAAGGCAGACAGCGCGCCCATGGGGTTCCCGGATGGCCGCCCCCGGGCGCCGTTCCAGGTCTGGTGCTGGGAAGGCACCAATGGCACGGTCACGCTGGCGGACGCTCAGGGGCAGGTGCCTGCCAGCGTCGCCGCCGAGGTCGCGCGGCTTTTAAGCGGCCCGGCCCGCCTGGGCGACCGCGCGCTCCAGCCCCATGACATCGCCGTCCTGGTGGAATCGCACCGGCAGGCAGGCTGGATCCAGTCCGCCCTGCGCGACCTCGGCATCCCCAGCGTCGAGCAGGCCGTGGAGAGCGTGTTCGATTCCGACCAGGCCCGAGAGATCCTCTGGATCCTCTCCGCCATCCTCACCTCGAGCCGGGAATCGGCCGTCAAAGCCGCGATAACCACCGACATGCTCGGCCTCAACGGGACCGAGCTCCATTCGCTGGTCTCGGACGAATCCCAATGGCAAAAGCGCCTGCACTTCTTCGCGCGATACCGCGAGGCCTGGGAGAACGACGGCTTTTTATCGATGTTCATGGAGCTGCTGCGGCAGGAGCGGGTGATCAACAACCTGCTGCAGCACCCGGACGCCGAGCGGCGGATCACGAACCTGCTGCACATCGCGGAGCTGCTCCAGAGCGCCTGCCAGACGGAGCATCTGGGCCCGGCCCGGCTCGTTCAATGGCTCCAGGAAAGGTGCATCGACAATGCGTCCGACGCGGAGGAATACCAGCTGCGGCTCGAAAGCGACGAGGATGCCGTCCAGATCGTCACCATCCACCGCGCCAAAGGGCTCGAATACCCGGTCGTGTTCTGCCCCTTCGTCGCCAAGGACGCGAAGGCGAAGCAGATCACGGTCGGGGGCCGGGACGTCATGGACGTAGTCCTCTACCACGATCCCAAGAGCGGCAAGCTGAGCTGGGATATCGGCGCACCGATCGATCCCGATCGCAGCCGGCGGGCGGCCCGGGAGCGGCTCGCCGAACAGGTGCGGCTCCTGTATGTCGCATTGACCCGCGCGCGCAACCGCTGCTACCTCGTCAGCGCCCGCTACCGCAACAAGCCATCCACCGCCCTCGCCTGGCTGCTGCGCGGATTTGAGGATGTGCCGGACGACCTGGTCGGCGCCCTGAAGAACGATGTGCAGGCCGGCGCCTGGACCGACCGATGGCGCCAGATCGCCGCCAAGTCCGAACGCAACGGGAATTCAGGGATCGCCGTCGGTAACCTCCCAACCGATCCGGGAAAGCGATGGAATCCGGAGGGACCCGGTTCCGGGCAGATGGAGGCCAGGTCTTGCTCGAGAGAGATGATCGGACTTTCCTGGAGCCTGTCGAGCTTCTCCCAGCTCGCCCGCCAGGCCCCGGAGGGGTTATCCGTCGAAAGCGATGAAGGCCTGCCCGATCACGATGAGTCGACTGCGGCGGATCCGCTCGAGGCGGCCGCCGCCATCGAGCCCGAGGAGACGGCGAAAGGCATTTTCGCCTTGCCCGCCGGCGCCCGGACGGGCGACTGCCTCCATCGGATCCTCGAGCGGTTCGATTTCCAGAGGCCGGTGGACGATGCGGTCCGGCTCGATGTGCGCCAGCAGCTTGAAGCATCCCATCTCTGGAACGAATCGCATGCCGATGCGATTGCCGATATGCTCGAGCGCGTGCGCGCCGCTTCTTTGGATCCGGGCGATTCGAACCTGACCCTGGCACGCGTGCCGCCAAGCCAGCGGCGGACGGAGATGGAGTTTCAATTCCCGGCGGCCCGCCTGGACGCCCGGCAGCTCCTCCGCCTGATCCGAGACCAGGATCGCGTCGCGGCGCCGCTGGGCCCGCCGGCAGCGGCGTTGCCAGCTGGCAGCCTGCACATGTTCCTCAAGGGCTACATCGACCTCATCTTCATGTTCAATGGCCGATACCACATCGTGGACTGGAAATCCAACCTGCTGGGCTATCGCACCTCGGATTACACGCGGGAGGCCATGAAGGCAGCGGTCGAGAATAGCTTTTACGACCTCCAATACCACATCTACACGGTCGCCCTCGACAAGTTCCTCCGCCGGCGGTTGCCCGGCTACGACTACGAACAGCACTTCGGCGGAGTCCATTACGTATTTGTGCGAGGGCTGGAGCCGCTCCGGGCCGATCTCGGCCTGTTCCACGACCGGCCGCCCCGCCAGCGGATCGAGCGCCTGTCATCGGTGCTCGGCCCTGCCGAGGAGGAACGACCATGAGCGCAAATCCCGACTCGCTGCGTGATCCGCTCGACAGCGATTGGTTCCATCCGATCGACCGTCATTTCTCGGGCCTGATGCGGCGGCTCGCAGGTGGTGCCGCGCCGGAGCTGGCGCTGGCGGCGGCGCTGGCGAGCCGGCAGCTTGCCGACGGGCACTCGTGCGTGTGCCTGGCTGACTTTGCCGATCGCCCATTGCCAAACGGCAATGCCTCCGGCTCAGCCATCGTCTGCCCGACCCTCGAACGCTGGAAAGAATCGCTTCGAGCCACCGCGCTGGTTGGAGGCCCGGGCGAATCCAAACCCCTGATCCTCGACGGCTCGAGCCGGCTCTACCTGCACCGCTACTGGCAGTACGAGCAGGCCATCGCCCAGGATCTGCGCGAGCGATGCCAGCAGCCGCCTTTCGACATCTACCCCGCGGCGCTCAAGGACAGCCTCGAGCGGCTTTTCCCGACCACCACTCGAGGGCCGAACTGGCAGAAGATCGCCGCTTTCACCGCGGTTCGCCAACCCTTCTCGATCATCACCGGCGGCCCGGGGACGGGCAAGACATGGACCATTGCGGGCGTGCTGGCGCTCCTGCTCGAACAGCCCGGCTCCGAGACGCTCAGCATCCGGTTGGCCGCCCCCACCGGAAAGGCCGCCGCCCGCCTGCAGGAATGCCTGGCGCGCTCCCTCGATCGGCTGAAATGCGCCCCCGAGGTGAAAGGGCGGTTGCAGGCGATGGCCCTGGGCACGACCATCCATCGCCTGCTTGAGCCCATCCCCCGTTCGGCCGGCTTCCGGTATCATCGGAACCATCCGTTGCCGGTCCAGGTGCTAGTGATCGACGAAGCGAGCATGGTCAGCCTGTCGCTCATGGCCCGCTTGCTGGCCGCGTTCGAGAAGAGCGGCACGCGCCTGCTGCTTGTTGGCGACAAGGACCAGCTGCCGTCGGTTGATCCCGGAGGCGTCCTGGGCGACCTTTGCCGGGCGGCATCCATCAACCGGTTCAGCAGCGCGTTCGTCGAAGAGTACCGACAATGCACCGGCGATGCCCTCGAGACGGCCGGCGGCCGCAAGGGATCGGCTGGCAGCCCCCTGGACGATGCCGTAGTCCAGCTCCAGGTCAATTACCGGTCCGGCAACGCTGCCGCCCTCAACTCCGTCAGCGCCCAGGTCAATGCCGGCGACCATGTCAAGGTCTGCCGGCTGCTGCAGGAAGCGGGCCCCGCCGGATCCCCCATCGCCTGGCAACCTCACCATGAACCCCCCCCGCACGGGCCGCGCGGGAGAGCGCAGAACGAGGCGGACCTCCTCGGTTCAGGGGATCCATGCGCAAATCCGGGCGCCGAGAATGGTTTTCCCGATCCGCGCGCGATCCGGAAGACAATCCGAGACCTCGTGGCCGAGCATTATGTCCCAGCCATCGAGGCTGCCTCGCCCGAAAAAGCCCTCGAGGCGCTCGCTCGCTTTCGCATCCTCTGCGCCGTGCGCGAAGGGCCGTATGGATGGATCGCGCTGAATCGCGCCGTCGAGGCCATCCTGGCCGAAGCAGTGCCGCATCTGGCGCCCCGGATCCGGCTGGGCATCTACCCGGGAAAACCGGTCATGGTCACCGTCAACAACTACTCCCTCATGCTCTACAACGGCGACACTGGCGTCTGCTGGACCGCGGATAACGGGGCGTCGCTCGTCCATTTCCCCGACGAGAAAGGCGCGCTCCGGGCGATTGCCCGGGATCGACTCCCCGCGTTCGAAACCGCCTTCGCCATGACGATCCATAAGAGCCAGGGATCCGAGTTCGACCACGTCCTGATCGTGCTGCCCGACGCCGACAGCCCTCTTCTGACACGCGAGCTGGTGTATACCGGGCTGACCCGCGCGAAGAAATCGGCGCGCCTGCTGTGCAGCCAGGCCCTGCTGTCCGACGTGATTCAGAGAACGGCCCAGCGCAGGTCGGGCCTGGCGGAGGCGCTTGGAGCTCTGCCAGACTGCAAGCCGCAAGCTGAAAGGTAGGGCGGCCACTCCGTGGGCGCCGCATCGATGGCTGCAAGCTCACCGCTCAGCGCGCAGCGGAGTGCGCGCCCTACCTTGCCAAGGGCATCACAATTTCCGTCATTCCGCGGGCACAAATCGGCAGCGTGCAGCCAGTCTCACGGCACCCGGATCGTGAAGAACTGGACCGGATCCGCCTGCGAGATCGGGATCGAGCTCGAGAAGGCGCCGCTGGCGTCGAACGCGCCGACGCTATTGGTCGCCCAGCTGGCCATTGGCGCCGTGGCATCGGTCGATGACAGAATGGTGTAGGCAGCTCCCGGCGTGCCGCCCGCACCCGCAATCATCAGGTTGCCATTGGCAACCGTGGTCGATTCGACCATCAGCGGCTGCAAGGGCGCCGAAGGAACGCCGAACAGGCTGAGCTCGGCATAGCCAGACCACCCATTTTCCCCGGTGGGATTGGTGAAGGTGAATCGCACGGCCGCAACATTCACGGCCAGGGGCGCCGCGGTTTCCGAAGCGATGGTGACGCGATCGGCCGTTGGGATGCTCGACGATCCTGTGGGATTGTACTGGGCGCTGGCCAGGTCGACAAAGGTGTCGGGAGCAGTAACGGTCGAGTAGGCCACGGTGTAGTGTTGCTCGTCGCGGCCGCTATCGCCCCACCCGGCAAAGGAAACGATGCGGGTCAGATCATAGCCGCTGGCCGAGCCTGCCAGCGTGTAGGTGGCGGAAGTGCCCGCGCCGACACCGGCGGTGGCCAGGGTGGCATTGCCGGCGCCGACCGAGCCGAACACGCCATCGGTCAGCACGCCGATCCCCCCTCCGCCTTCGGTGGCAAAATTGCCGCCGCCGACGCTGCTGGGCGCCAAGCCGGCCACGAGGCTGCCGGGCGCGATCGCCCACGTGGGGGCGAAGGCCAGGCCGCCGCTCTGCTGGTAGGCATGGGCCACGAGGATGCCGTTGGCGGGCGCCGGGGCCGGGTTCACCGTGAAGCTGTTGGGCGTGCTTGCGGTGCTACCGAATTCATTGGCCGCGACGACGCTGTAGGCGCCGCTGTCCGAAAGCTGCAGGTTGGTGATCGTCAGGCTGGCATTCGTCGCGCCCCCGATGTCGACCGGCCCGCTGCCGGTGTCCTTCCGCCACTGGAAGGTCATCGGAGCGGAGCTGGTGAAGCTCGCGGTGAAGGTCACCTCGCTGCCGGCCACATCGGCGCCGGTCGCGGGCAGCGTGTCGGCGAACAGGGATGGCGGGATGGGAAGCGGAGCCGAGACGGAGCCGAGCACGACGATCTCGGAGTAGCCGGAGTATCCGTTTTCACTGTAGGGGCTGGTGAAATCGAACATGACCTTGGCGACGTTGAGGGCGAGGGGCGCCGATGCGGCCGAGGTGAAGCTGACGCGGCCGATCGTCGGGACTGTGCCGGGGAGCACAGGATTGTAATCTGTGCTCGAGAGGGCGATGAAGTTATTGGGATCGGCAATGGTCGAGTAGGAGACCGTGAAGCCCTGCTGGTCGCGGCCCCCGTCACTCCAGCCGGCAGCAACGACGATGTTCGTGAGATCATACCCGCTCGGAGAGCCCGTCAGCGTGTAGGTCACGGAGTGGCCAGCGTCGCCGCTGCTGCCGCAGGTCGCCAGTCGAGTATTGTTCTTGCTGCCGACGGAGCCATACGATCCATCGGTGAGCATGGCGATGCCACCGGCGCCTTCGAGCATGAAGGAGCCGACGGTGCCGACTTTGGCGCTGGGCGGGAGCCCGGCAATCAGGTTGGCGGCGGGCACGGACCATGTGGGGCTGAAGGTTGTGCCGGCGCCCGTCTGATTCGCGGTCGAAACAATGACGTTGAAGGCGTCGGGGCCTGCGAGAGGATAGACGACGAAGCTGTTGGGCTTGCTGAAGGAAGATCCGGAGGCATTGGATGCCCGGAGGCTGTAGCCGCCCGTGTCGGAGATCTGCAGATTGGCAAGGGTCAGCGTCGTGTTGGTGGCGCCCAGGATATCGACCGGCCCGCTCCCCTTGTCGACTCGCCACTGATACGTCATTGGCGTCTCGCTCGTGAACGCAGCCACAAAGGTCACCTCGCCGCCCTCCATGTCCGAACCGGTGGCGGGCTGGGTGTCGACCGCCAAAACCGGCGCCGGCGGCGAAGGCTTCCCGAACACCTGAAACTCGGCGTAGCCCGTGTAGCCGTTTTCCGTGGCCGCGGCCAGAACATCGAAGTCGATCTTGATGGCGGCGGCGTTCCGGGCGACGACTCCGTTGGTTCCCGTGATGGTCACGCGCGTGGCGGACTGGGCATTCACATCGTTCGTCGGATAGAAGTTCACATAGGCGATCATGCTGGCGAAATTCGTGGGATTGGCGACGGTCGAGTAGTAGATGTAATACTGCTGCTGATCGCGCCCGGCGTCGCTCCATCCGCCATAGATGACCACATTGGTGATGTCGTAGCCGTTCGAGTCGGCCGGGAGCGGGTAGACGATCGACGAGCCAGCCTCGTTGGCCGAGCGGCCGCAGGTGGCCAGCTCGACGCTCGCGTTGCCTTCGGGCGGCAGGGTGCCGTACCTGCCGTCAGTCAGGACGGGGATGCCGCCGGCTCGCTCGAGAGTGAAATTGCCGACGCTGCTGCTGGGCGCCACGCCCTCGATCAAGCTGTTGGGCGCCAGGATCCAGGTCGGGGAGAACGTGTTCGTGGCGCCGAACCCGAGCTGCGAGGCGGGGGAAATGATCACGCCGCCCACGTCCGCCGGCTGGGGATTCACCGTCAGCGACACCAAGGCGCTGGTCGCCATGCCGAACTCATTCGCCGCCTCGAGGTAATAGAATCCAGAATCGGCAACCTGCAAATTGCCAAGCGTCAGAGTCGTCCCGGTGGCGCCGGGGAGGACCTGAAAGTCCTTGTACCACTGATACGTCAGGGGGCGGCTGCCGTCGACCGACACGGTGAACGTGACCTCGCCGCCCTCGACATCGAAGGCCATCGTGGGCAGCGCGTCCCGGACGATGACCGGCGCGCCTTGAATGGCCGTCAGCGCCACGGCCGGGCTGGTGGATGTGCCCTGGGCATTATCGACGACGACTCGATACTGCACGGGCAAGCCCACAGTGAATCCAGCCGTGTCCACGGCGAGGCTGTCGCCGGTTGCTCCCGGGATGTCGGCAAAGCTTGCGCCGCCGCTGCCATTGTCCGACTGCCATCGATAGGTGAAGGGAGCGGCCCCCGCGGGCATCTCGGTCAAGGTGACCAGCGTCCCGCGATAGACAGTGCCCGAGGGGGTCGAGAGGACGGGAAGCACCGTGGTCGGCGCCAGAGGCAGCGCCGTGGCATCGAGCCGGACGTTGTCAAAGAAGAGCTGGGCGCCCGAATCCCCCTGCATCAGGATCGTCAGGCTCCCGCCCGCCTGGTAGCCGGCCGTGTAGGAAAGCGACACGTCGCCGAATGTCCCGGGCGTCAACAGATAGGTATCCACCATCTGCTCCGCCAGCACGGGGTGAAACGGCGAGGTGCCATTGATGAGCGCGATCTTCCCGCCGCCACCGCCACCCGTAAAGCTCTGTCCCAACGCGATGGTCAACGTGTAGTGCGTGTTGGTCTGCACCTGCCCGATCGTCTGCCAGCAAAAGGCGGGATGCCCGTTGATGTTTTCCACGAAGCAATTCGTGCCATCGGCGGGCGCCGGCAAGACGTCGGCGCCTTCGAAGAGCGTGTTTGTGAAGCTCTGGATCCCAACCCCGCCGTTGCCTGTCCGGAACCAGTTGGTCGCGGTCTCGAACGAGAACTCCGGCACCGTCACGGGATCGGCCAACGCAGTCCCGCCAACAGCGGCAACGAATATCGCCGCCAGCACCCAGCCCCGTATCCTATTGAATTTCATATGTTTAATTTGCCAACGAGTTATGAGAAACACAATCGCACCACGAGAATCCATGGCGCTCGCGGGATATCATCAAAGACGTTCTCGTGCCCCGAGGCGCCAGTCGAAAGGCACATTCGTCAAACGCAGCGGAATCATGCATCGACCGTTGCTGCATTGTAGTAGCGCCGGCAGGTCAAACAAGGAAAAAGAGGGCATACGGCGCCGACATTCTTGCCGGCTTGGGGTCCGTGCAAAAATTACTTCCGATTTTGGCGGGTGCGCCGCCGGGCCAGATGCGAGACGCAAGGGTGGGAGTGTATCCCCTGCGATACTCGACCGACCGAGCAACGAAGCCGATGGCCGGGCGCCTGAATTCTCCTTGGAGAGGTTTTGCGGCTATCGGTTGAAAAACCAACCTTTGATTGCCACAAAAAACTCAAAAACACGCAAAACATCTATTTCGCGTGATTGGTGTGATTCGTGGGCACCCTCTTCGAGAGCCATGAACTGCTTCCCAGTCTTTTCACCACCGAGAGCACCGAGAGCACTGAGGATGAATACCTGAATCCAACCCGCCCCAATCCCCTTCCTCCTCTCTGTGTCGGTGCCCTCTGTGGTGAGATCCAATCGCAGCTTGAAAGCTGCGGCTACGCCATCAAAGGGATGCAAGATTCAGTGGCGAATATGGAATGGACCCCGTTGCACTCACTCTTAGGGGCTGCGCAAAACATCCCCAGCCTCGATCCGGGAAAGGTCCTCGGCAATCTGTTTTCCCAGCCTGCGGACGTCCTTGTCGGTGGCGTTGTGCGAAAGCACGTACTTCGCCGCCATGACGTAGGGGTTCCACGTGATCACGGCCCCTGGCATCGGCCTCGATCCCTTGCCTGTGCCATAGACCAGGATCGGCTGATCCCGGCTTTGGGCAAGATCGAACACCGACACCTGCGCGAGCACCTCGGACGCGCCCGCTCCAAATCCGACCATCGCGCGCCGGAGCCGGTTCCCCTCGTCGACCTGGAGGAACTCCCCGTCGACGACCAGCCCGTCGGCGGGCAACGGCATCCCCCGTGGCTGGCGTGTGGTGGGAATCTTCCGAGCCGTCAGCTCCTCGGCGATGGTTTCCGACAGCAAGCGCGCCAGGCGGGCCGCCTTTTCCTGCGGCGGCTCCTCGGATCGCCGGGGCTGCAGGATCAGCTGCGCCGGCCCCTGCAATCCGGGTAGCGGGCCCGGATCGCTCTTCACCTGAGCCGCATCGTAGGCAAAATCGTGCACGACCACAGGCCGAGCCTTGGGCGCCACACCGGCCGGGCTGCCCGCAACCTGCGGTCCGCTGCCGCCCCCGGAGGATGCGGCCGCCGGCCGCCCAGTCGAGCTCGACTGGCAACCGGTCCCGATCAGCATCGCGCCCAGCACGATCGCCGCCGTTGTGGAGCCCCAACCCGATGCGAAAGTGGACGTCGATGACAGGAGGCCAATTTGTCCAAGCTTCGCATGGCGAATGCGCTTTGCGATCAATCAGCCGTCGGCTATGATTGCGTCTGGCATGCCACCCCCCTGGTTGCCAGAGGTTATTGCGCGCGCAGCGTCCGGGTTTAGCGCCTGGATTTGCCTGGTGGCCCTGATCGTCTCGGTATCGGAAACGCGAGCCGTCGATGCCTCTCGGTGGTTGGGCCCCGCACAGCGATTTCTCAAAGTCGTCCGGGTCATTCCCCACTCGGCCCTCGGCGTGGGTAAGGTCCGGTCCGTCCAATGGATTGGCGATGAGGGCTGGTTGCTGGTGGACAGCCGCGAGCGCGTGCAGGTGGTTGATGCGCTCACCGGCGCGGTTCGTTGGCGGTTGCCCAGGCCCGAGGACCGGGAAGCCGGCCCCTGTTGGGCGGGGGGACGGATTCTGCTAGTCACTGGCGGCGGACGGCTCACTGCATATGATCCCACCACGAATCAAGCGGCCTGGAGCCGGGTGTGGGGGGAAGGGATTGCGGCTATTCAAGCGCACGCGGGACAGCTCTATGTTTGGGGTTCGAATCATCAACTGTTCTGCGTGGAGCCGGTTTCGGGATTCACCCGGTGGGCGCTGGTGGCTCCCGCCCTGCGATTCGACTTTATGGCGGCAGACGCGCGCACCTGCCTGGTGCCCTTGGAAACGGGGGAGCTGCGGGCTCTGGACGTTGCGACGGGCAATCTGCTTTGGAGTCACCAATTGCCGCAACCACTGACGGCCCCCTTGGCGATCGCCCCGGGCCAATTCCTCGCCCTGACCGAGGGCGAAATCCTTTTGGCCCTGGATGCCGCTACCGGTGAGGTGCGATGGCGCCATCAACCCGCCCGGGATAGTCCCATTCCCAAGCCCCTTCAATTGCGTGAGGATTCACTGCAGGTGGCAGGGGAAGAAGTCATTCTTCATGGAACCCATTTCCTGTACAACCTGCGGATCCTGGATCAGCAGACGGGACATCACCGGCATGCAGAGACCCTCGCGGGCCATTTCGCGGAGCACCCCTTTTCCGCGGGGAGGTGCTTGTTCATCCCGGTTGGGTCGGCGGGTCTTAAGCTGGTGGTCTATGATCGGTCGCGAGGCTACATCGTCCATCAGGCCAAACTTCCCGCCGAGCTTGAATTCGTTGGCCAGTGGAAAGACCAAGTGCTGGCCCGGGCCCGGGATGCCCTGCTCGTGATCCAGCCCGATCCCGAAGCCGCGGCCCAAATCCAGGAGCTTCGCTTGGCTTCCAACGGTTTCAAAACGGTCTATTTTCTGATATTGCTTTTGGCCCTGCTGGGAGCGCCGGCGATCTGGGTCTTTACGGGCGAGCCCCGGAATCCCCCCACCCATCAAACCAACCTGCTGATTGCCGCGTCCTGGATCACGTTAGCTATGTTGAGCCTGGTCGCGGGTTACGCGGGCTTCCTGATTTTGATCACCGAGGTGATCGCTCGATCGCCTGGGGTCACCTGGATCTTGGGCGCGTTGCTCCTTATGGTTCCCCTGGCCGCGGTCCAGACCCTCTTCCACATGTATTGGCGTCCGCTTCGGGCATATCGTCAAGCCCCTGTCTCACCGACCATTGCCGAACCGAATGACATCCCGATTTCCTCTGTGGTCGGCCAACTGCGCCACGACATGGGCATTAATCCCAGCACCCCGTTGGTTCATGCGCTGCGCCCCGGTGAAGCCCCCTGCGCCGTGGGCGTCTCCCGCACCCGGGCGGCCATTTTGTTACCCCCCAATCTTGGCGAGATGGCATTGGACGCCTGCCACGGTGATTCCACTCGGGCTACGCAGTTGATCCGCCTGGTATTGGCCCATGAGATGGCCCATATCCGAAACGGCGATGTGGCGATGCTGCCGCTCCGGGCCGTCATCACTGGACCGTTGCCGGTCTTCCTGGCCATTATATGGCTGATTTACCTGCTCATCCGACGCCCCGGATTGGATACCGGTCTCCAAATCGGCGGCGGTCCGGCGATCGCCTTTTCTTTGCTGGCCATCCTGGGCCTGATCCTGCTGCTGCGCCTGGTCACGGTCGAGCGCGAGCGGCTGGCTGACGCCACCGCCAGCCTCTTCATGGATCCGGATGTGCTCGGGTTTCTCACCGCCCCTCCTTCCGGAACTCCGGCTGGGAAAAGCCCGCTGGCGCGACTGCTCTTCCAAATGCGCGCGTTTTCGTCGCTTTCCCATTCCTTTTTAGGGCTGCCCGTGCCCCGTGTTTATCCATCCCTTTCCTGGGTTCAATGGTTCAGCAGGCGGATGACGCCAGCCAGCTTTTTCCAGCAATCGGCCTGGCGGTCTTTTCTATTAACCACCAAGCAAGCGCTGTTTGCCGCCCATCCCGCCGGGAATCTGGCGTCGGCCGTCATCGCGGGGATCACGGCTGGATTCGTCTTTTCCGGGCTGGCCATCGTGCTCTTTTACGCCCAGCTCCACACGGCCATTGCCACTGGTGCGGTGGCGGGGAAGACCCTCGAGGAGCAATTCTTCTGGATGATGAATCACTGGCCGCCGCGCCCGGATGAAGCGCTGCTGTTGTTGTTCTATTTCCAGTTCGCTCCTGTGGCGGCGGCTATCTTGGCCACCAGCCTGCTCCTGCTTCCGATTCGGGATCTGCCCACCGCTTTCACGGAGTTGCGATCCTCGGGGTTGCGCCAATTGGGGGTCCGCCTGCTATTGATGATGGTTGTTTTCGGGATATCCAGCTTTCTTATTCAAAGTCTTGCCCGGCCGCCGGTGACCATCTGGTCGGTGGCCCGCCTGTCCGCATCCGGGGCGTGCGGCTGGATAATCATCCTGACGATGTTATTTGGAATGGGACTCACTTTTCGCCGCCCGGAAATGCTCTGCGCCGTTCGAGCAATGATCCCGATGGTCGTGCCGATTTTGTTGGCGGGAATCCTGGTTTTAGTCATGGCGGCGATTCTGCTGGATGGTTTGAGCCTGATGGGCCGGTTGCTGTGGGCCTTTGTAAGCCTGATGATCGGCGCCTGGCTCATCGTGATCCAACCGTTTCGCTGGCTTTCTTACGGATCGTACACCTCCGAGGAATCTCTCCTCATCTGCGTTACCTGGGGCCGTCTTTCGGTTCGCAGCCGATGGCATCAATGCGAGTCCCGGTCCGCTCGGTTCCCAGGTTACGGGGATGGGTTCCGGATGGCGAAACACTACTTGCTGATTTGGGGGTTGATCCTGGGGGCTGGGTATTTGCCTTTACGGAATCTGGACCGGAGATTTTTTGCCGATTACCCGGACCGGTTGGCACGGTTCCAGGCCTTGACCGCCACCGCTGTGGACCGGATCCAGGAAGACAACGTGGCTTTCCGCCGCCAGTTTTTCCCCCCCTTATTTGTTCACAGCCAAGTGGGGCCGGATCGGATGTTCGCCTCGACCTTTGTTTCGTTCTCGATGATGGTGGGGGCCGAGGCGTTGCTGCTGATCCGGCAGACCGTTCGGGCTCTGCGCGGACTCGAACGACGGCGAAAGCTGCTGCTGCAATTGGCGGCGCTGGCGGAGGCCCATCCGATCCTCCACCTTTCTCCCATTTTGCGGAAAATGGCATCCCCCGGCCGCGCAGCCCTGGCCCGATTGACCAGCTCGAAAAGACCTTATTTCCCCGAATCCAACCGGTTTCCGCTGATGAGCGCGACCTGTCGGGTGGTGGAATACGCTCTGGCGGCCCGCCTCAAGGCCCCGCAAATCCCGGCGATGATCCAATGGGTTGGCCAGTGCGAAAATTTAACCGGTGGTTTCGGGCCGATACCGGGCCAGCCGAGCACCCCCCTGTATACCGCTCGTGGGCTGCGCCTGTTCCATCACCTGCATGCCTCGACCCGGGTCCCCATCGCCACGCACGCCGCTTGGCTTCGCCGGGCCCTGGGCCGGTGCCTGAGCCGGAAATATCCGCTTCCCGATCCCTTGTGGCTCGAACAAGTCCACTGGATCGGTCGCGCCCTGGAGCCGATTCAGGCTGTCTGTCCTCTCGCGGATCGGTTGCGGAAAAGAGTGGCCCAGGAGGCCGTCCTGCGGTGGCGGCAAACCCAGCGCACGGTTTCGCAAACGCGGCAGTTGCTGGAGATTCTGACCTGCATGGACGGTCAACACCCGGCTCTTTGGAAGCACCTGCGCCAGGATTGGTGGCCCCCGCACAGCTCCTCCCTTCGTTTCCTGAAACCCGATTCGGCCTTGGATGCCATCGTCGAGCGGTTGCGGATTCTCCAAATTCTATACCCCGATGATTACGCGCTTCGACCGGAGGCGCAACAGGCCAAAGACAATATTGAAAAAGTATTCGTCCGCCGCTTAGCTTGAGCTATTCATTATACCTCCATTAACGATGAGCCCGCAGAATACTGCTGAGTTGGCTGACCGCGCATTCGAGATTGCCGAAAATTTCGTGGCAGCCTGGTTTCCGGAAGAATTGCCCGTGTTGGATCTGATTTGGAAGCGGATTCAAGCCCTGCCTCCAGATGAAGCCCGGCAGCCCCAACGGCTTCAGGAAATTGGATGGTCTTTCGCCAAGCCGGGGCGCCTGGTCCTGCACGGCCACATCATATTGATGATCGTTTGGACGGTGCTTCGGGAGACCGGCGCCCGAGGCGTGCGTTGCACGTTGAACCAAGTCCAGGAGTGCATCCAGAAATGCGGGGTAGTGCTCGAATCCCCTCGGGACCTCATCTGCAATTTAGTCGATACCGCCGCGCCCGAGCTTTGCCTGATGGCCAATCAATTCGCCCAGCGCCCGTCCGGTGAGCGAGTGGCGCCGGATGACCTCCCAGCCGAGCTGTATATCGAGGGCCTGCTGGATCCACCGGTGAAGCCGGGATTCAGATCGCCTGCTTGGATTAATGAATTCCTGGAAAAGACCAACATCAACCTGGTGATCCACGAACCGGAAGATTACCTGAGAATCGGGACTTCTCCAGCCAAGCGTTTGGTGCTCGGCCTCCAATCGCCCTTGTTGATGGGCTTCCTCTGGCTGGTCCTGACCCATGTGGGAGATAGCTTCAGCTATGTTGAGGCAGCGCGGTGGCTCGGATTTGCCAAAATCGAGTCCGAGCCCCGGGATGCTCGCATTTACCAGTATCGGATGGGATTAAACCGGCTCTTGTCCCCGGATCTGGCAGACCGGATCTTTGCCGCGGCCGCCAACAAATGCTACTACATTGCCGGGAGCGGATGGTCTTTTGTATGGATTCGCCGGCTGGCGGATCCCAAATTCAGCCGGCTGCTCCCCGATTTCTCGTCCTTGGGTCAGTAAACCGCAATCATCCTCGGCCGAAACTCCGGAGGCGTTGTCTTCCCCGGATTCGTTCTTCCATCAGGCGCGCCTATTTCACGGCGAGGCAAGAATTGGCGATTGCCTTGATGCCGGAGGTCTTTCTTCACCCTGGCCCGGAACCCCACGTCCCTTGGCACTGAGGCAGCCCTGAACCTTCTCAGGAGGCTCTCAGTGGCGTCCTGCCTTTCATGGCGGAATGCTGTCGGTGGGCGACGGCGTGGGGCCGAGAGCAAGAAAAATCCAGGCTCACCCGTCCCCCGGCAACGGTTAAAACATGCGCAGGCAAATTCAAAAACGGGGCAGGAAGAAGAATCCGGCGGTCCGGCTGAATCTCGTCCGCCAGATGGCGCCCTGTTCGGCGGGTGCCGTCGGACTTCACCGCCACACTCACCATCAGCAGAAAGCGAGTCACTAATGAAAAAGCAGACCATCCACATCTCCAGTCTGGCCCGGTCAATCCGGGTTCGGATTCAGAACGGCACCACAAAGCCACGGGTGCTGAAGTTCAAGACCGAGGCCGAAGCCATCGATTACATCCTGCCGCGGAGCAATCGGCAGACCGAAATGTACCTGAACGGTTACCTCGTGGCCTTGGCCGGCTGGTACCAATGAAGGGCCAGTGGAGGGCAGCGGGGTAGTGCCACGGTGCGTCAATCACCCGCGTCGCAATGCCAACGAATCGAGCCCGGCCTGACCGGCAAAACCCGGCGCTCTCCCATTCAAAACAAACTCAAACGGAAGACCGTTATGACCTGGACGACAAAAATCACCGATCGGGTGGCGGAGGGATTGCGATTTGCGGTGCGCGGGGCGTTGCTGATCAACGCCATCATCGCCGCCGTCGCGTCCATCTACTTCACCACCAAATTTGTTTTTTTCCTGATCCGTTACCTGGATCGGATTCTGTTTTCCCAACCCTGGTAATCATGGAGGCTATGATGTCGCCCACTCCCTTTGATCCCCTCTTGGACCCGGACGCCCGGTCGGTTCGAACCCGGGCCAAGTATAGGCTGAAGATGGACCCAGACGGAAATCCGGTCATCGAACCCATCCAGGGGGAGACCATCCAGCTCTCCGCGGATGGCTCCCTGGACACGGTGGAGGTGGTGCCGGACCGCTTTTATTCCTGCGGGCACAGCGCCCAGGCTTCGCTGGGCGGACGCTGCGCCGAACCGGGCTGCGGCCACACCAGCTGCGAAAAGTGTTTCCGGGTGTGCGCCCGGTGCTCGAAGCCGTTGTGCCCCGAGCACCAGCAACCGATATTGGCGCACTCGAGACAAGCCGGCCAGGAGGAAACGCTATGGGTTTGCGCGGCCTGCCGCACCCGGATCAAAAGGAGCCATTTCTGGAGGGGATTGGCCCGGATGGCGACCGGCTTGTTTATCGAATCCCCGCCCGAGCAGAAACCGTGAACTCAGATCCAAACCGCCATTTGGGAGTTCGGTTAGCCCACGCGATCGATTTGGGGGAATTTGACGATCCGCTGGGGGTCAGCCTGGTCCGGGCCCACCATGCCGACTCGGCGGACCGGCAAGTGCGGGATTTGATCGAGAACCGGCTGCGCCATTTTGAGACCCGTTGCGCCAGCGGCACGATCGCCCCCTTCAAGATTCCGCGGCCGGGTGCGGGCAACATTCTCATGGGCTTGGGCCGGCGCGGTCGGGCCATCTGGGTGCCCGTGGCCCTTTTGGCCGCAGGCCTTCTCCTGGTTGGCAATACCGGCAGCGGAAAATCGACGCTGCTCCGGCAATGGCTCATCCAGATAGCGATGCATGGTCCGTCGATTTGGATGATCGAATCCTATAAGAGGGAGCTGCGGCAAATCCGACCCCACCTCCAACGCCATGGGATTGATCTGGTGATCCTGCGGCCCGGGGATTGGCGTTGGAATCCGCTCCAATCCCATTTGCGCGATGCCCGGGTTCACCTGAATACGGCGGCGGACCTCCTGGTCCGGGTGCTGCGGTTGCCTTCCCGGGCACGCAGCATCCTGGCCCAGGGCGCTTACACCCTCTACCGTCAGTATGGTATCTGGGAGGGGAACCGCCAGCATTGGCCCACGCTGTTCGATCTCTACGAATGGGTGCACAAGACGCCCGGCCTCAACGCCGCCGCCAAGGAATCCATTCTGGATCGGTTGGGGGCGCTCCTGGTGGCGCTGACGCCCCGGGTAGCCGCCTGCCGCCGGGCCTGGAATCCCGCCGATCTCATGGGCTTTCACCTGGACCTGGAACTGACCGGCGCCCCCGAAACCGTCAAGCAACTGTTGGTTGCTTCTTTGTTATTCAGCTTGTTTGAGCAGGAGGTCGAACGCGGCCTGGAACCGGGCCCGTTGAAGCTGGTGCTGGCTTCCGACGACGGACAGCGAATATTCGCCGGTGCCGATGCCGCCGAGGAAGGCCAGTTGTCGCCCTTGGACGAGCTGGCGGGGGTGATTCGGGGCAGCCGCATCAGCCTGTGGGTGGTGGTCCAAACCATGGAGGGCCTTTCCCGGCGGTTGATCCCCAACCTGGCGACCAAGATTTTTGGGCGTTTGGGTTGCCATGAGGACTACGCCCATCTGGGCGCCGACCTCTCGTTGAGTCCGGAGCAGCTTTCCTGGGCCCGGTTGCAGCAGCGCCCCGGCGTGTTCATCGCCCAGCTTGCCGCCGGATCGTGGCGTGAGCCATTCGTCTTCCAGACCCAGCTGTTGAATCCGGTGCGCCCGGTGGACGACGCCGAAGCCGCCGCGAGCGTCCAGGCCCTGGAGCGCCTTCCGGTCGAGTTCGCCCCGGAATTCGACCGATGGGAACCAGCCCACCTGGCGGTGGTCGAACCGGCGGCGTCCGATAGCCTGTCGGAAGTGGAGATGCGCTATCTGCGCGCCGTCGTCGAACACCCCCTGCAATCCTCCAGTGCCTACGCCAAAGTGGCCGGCGTTAACGGCCAACGCGCGGCCCAGATTCGCCGGCGGCTGGTCGCCGATGGTTTCCTGGCCGAGCGCGAGGTGGCCACCGGGTCGCGCGGGCGCAATGCCATCGTGCTCGAGCCCCAATCCAAGGGACGGACTGCCGCCAACCCGGGAGGCACCCCATGAGAGGCTGTCCCATCCACAACGCCATGGTCGCCGAATTGGCCGGGGCTTTGGCCCGCTGGGGCGGGCAGGTGCGCCTGGAACACCCGGTCTGGCACGGAAGGGTGGTCGGTTATGCGGATTGTTGTGCGGATCTGCCGGCCGGCCGGTTCGTCATCGAGGTCGAAAATGAGGGCCGGCGGATTAAGCAAGCCCTGAAAAAAGCGCGCCTGATCGGCGCCGAACGCCTCTGGATTGTAACCGCCAATGGCCGGGTGGCCCGGCAGGTCCGGCGCAGACTGGCCGCTTTGGTGTCCACCACCCGGGCCTTTACCGAGCCCCGGGTTGAGGTCTTGACCTTTGGCCAGGCCCGCCGGCGCCTCTGCCATGGAAATCCTCCCTGGACCGCCATCCCCGAGGTGTGCCAGTGAAAACGTCTCCGTTAATCCCCGAGAGGATGCCAATAGCTGTGCCGACGAGATTGTCCGCCGACCTCCGAATGAACCCGGCGATAACCGTCCGCCGTCGGCGAAAGGCCTGGAGCCATGAACGCACTGCCGGTCGGTGCGAGTGGTTGACTCCACCGGAGATCATTCGCGCTCTGGGCGAATTCGATCTGGATCCCTGCGCCCCCCTCCGGCGCCCGTGGCCGACTGCCAAAAGACATTGGACCCTCCGGGAAGACGGGCTGGCCCAACCCTGGTTTGGCCGCATATGGCTCAATCCTCCCTACGGACGGGAAACCGCCGCCTGGCTCGCCCGATTGGCCGCGCACGGCAACGGGATCGCCCTGGTCTTTGCCCGGACCGAAACCCGCATGTTTTTCGATTACGTGTGGAACCATGCCGACGCAGTGTTGTTCCTGCAGGGGCGCCTGACTTTCCTCAATCCGGACGGCACCCGCCCGTCGGGTTCCGGGGGCGCGCCTTCCTGCCTGATTGCCTATGGCGCAGGCAACGCGACCGTCCTGGCGGCCAGCGGCCTGGCCGGGAAGTTCATCCACCTGAAACGGAGAAAATCACCATGCGAATTCAATGGGACCGTTTGATCGCGCTGGCCCTGGCCTTGACCGCCGGAGTGTTGGCCTTCCGCTTCTGGCATGCGCTGGGGGCATTTCTTTCCAATCTCGCCCGGCTGGGACCGGGTTATAGCCGCGAGGAGCAGACCCTGGGTTTGATCGCGCTGGGGCTGATCGGCGCCTGCTTGGTAGCCGTGGTCCGCATCGTCTGTCGTCGGCCCCGCGATGACTAGTTTCTCTCCCCCATGAAACCTCACCACCGCTTGGTTTATGTATGATCCACTGAACGCCCTGCGGTTGCCGGGCCGGCTCGACGGCAAATGCATCGCCGCGCTGCTGGGTTTTGCCGAACATGACCTGCCGGTACTAACACGCGCCGGCCTCATCCGTCCGCTGGCAGATCCGGAGCCCAACGCGCCCAAGTGGTACTGCCGGGACGAGATTCTGGCCAAAGCCGCCGACCCGGCCTGGCTGGCGCGCGCCACGCGGGCCGTCTCCCAGAACTGGCGGCGTAGAAATGCCCGGCGGTCCACCAACGCCCTCGCTCAATACTCCACCCCTAACCGAACTGGAAAATCATGCAAAATCGCTTGATCTCGTCCGCAACCGCCGGTTTGGAGCGGTTCCCGCAGCCGGCCAATCCTGACCTGCCCCCAGGCAAGATGATGCTGCCGGACACCAGCATCGCCGGCCCGTCAGCGGACGATTGGACCGGCACCGCCGACTGGCTTCTGAGCGTGGCTCTGGTGCTGGTGTTGGTCTTGCACGGCTATTGGCTGGGACGATTGGGCCGTCAACTCCGCCGTCAGACGTGGATCCTCAAGCGCCTGGCGCGCCACGCCGTGGAACTGAACCTGCCAAAACCGGCCTCATGGCGAATGCCTCCGGCGCCTGAGGAAGGCCCACAGCATACTCCCCCACCGGACGCACCGCCCGAACCGTCCTCCCCGCCACTTTCACCGGTGGCCTCGCCTCTGGCCGCCGCCACGGGGATTGGCCCTGAATCCGGCGTGGAACCGGATTCAGCCCCGGCCTTGTTGGAGGAGCCGGCGGTCGCGGCCGGCATCCGAATCGTCGTGGCCCGCGACCTCTTGCCCCGGATCCACGATTACGTCGTCGAATTCCTCGAAACCCACGGCGCGGATTGCGAAGCGGGCGGCCTGTTGCTGGGGCATTTCCTCCCGGCCCAGGCATCCGCTCCGGCGGTCATCCGGATCGAAGGTTATATCGATGCGGGCCCCACCGCCGAAGCCACCGCCGCCAGCATCCAATTCGACAATCAATACCAGGCCGGCGTGCTTCAATGCTTGCAGCTAACGGATCAGGCCTTGGGGAATATGGGCTGTTTTCATCGCCATCCCGGCCAGATGTCCGAATGCAGTGCGGGCGACCAAGCCGCCGATCGGCAGGCGGTGGCCGAATCCGACACCCGTGCCCTGGTATTCCTCATCCTCACCCTCGACAACCCGGACCGGCATCGACCTGCGCGATTGGTCTATCGGCGCCTGGCGTTTGATTTCTACATCATGAGCGAGGACGCCGGATTCCGTTATGTCCCGGTGCGCCCCGAACTGGCCGATCTGCCGGTGGTGACCGTGCCGGCAGGACTGCGGGCGCTGGTGACGCTGCGCCCCCAAACGGCGGTCTATGACCTGGCGGTATTGCACCAATTGGCCCGGACTTGGCGGAGTCGGATTGAACTGGCGGCCCGTGAGGACACGGGCGTGGTGGCCACCATGCGCGGCAACGGCGACTGCTGTGAAATTCAGGCCCCGGCGAGCGGGGGGATGCAGGTGACGGTCACCCGGGGAGACCAGCCCCGCCGGCGGGTGCGTGGGATTTGGGAAGATCGCCAGGCCAGCCGCCATATCTGGTTATCGCACGTATTCCTGGTGACGCTGGCACCCGCCCTGCCCCGGGCCTCCGTCGGCAGTTACTCGCCACATTACGCCGATCTGCTCCACGATCCGCGGCGATTGGCAATTGAAACCCAGGCCATGGCCGAGCGCGCCGGAAGGGGCGCCATTCTCCGCGCCAAGGGCGGCCAGGTATATTGGGAATGCACGATTCGGGAATGCGGCCGCGAGTTCCCGATCCGGATTATTTATCCCCCCGGCTACCCCAGCGTGCCCCCGCGAATTGAAAGTGTCTACCCGCTGCCCGCCTGCCCCCATGCCCTCGGTCTCCATGAGCTCTGCTGGATCAGCCCGATAACCACCGCCAGCGACTGGAATCCGGCCCGCGACACCGCGGCGGTGTGTGTCAACGCCGCCCACCGCTGGTTTGCATGTCTGCTCATTTACCGCACGGCGGGGCGATGGCCGGGAAACCATACCTGAAATCATTTCGGAATCGTCCGATTCCGTTAACAAAAAACCGAAAAAAAGAAAGGAACCCCATGGGTAATTCAACCTCGGCCTTCAAACCTCTGGAGCAGGTTCAGGCCGAAAAATTGGAACAACACCTCAACCGGGCCAGCACCGGCCGGGAGGTTCTGGTCATCGATCCCGAACAGGGGATTCAAGATTCCAAGCCATTGAGCCTGATTAGCCCCAGCGAAGTCACCAATGGCCTGGTGCGTTATCGCCGTCATTACGGCCGTATCTCCCGCGTGTCGGGAGCTTCCTGAACAACCGGGTCCCGGCTTGGGCACCCGAGTCCGATGGCTTTTGAAGCCATGACGCAACGGCGAGCCGGGACCTCGTTCCATCTTTTCTTCACCATGAATCCCCAGGAATACTATCGGCGAATTCAGGCTGTCGTCCGGCCGGAGCAACTGCACGGCCGCAAGGTCATGGTCATTGGGCTGGGCTCCGGCGGCAGCCGGCTGGCCGCGGAATTGGGCCGGTTGGGCCTTGACCTTTGCCTGGTGGATCGCCCCAACGAACGGCTCGAGGAGCACAACGTGATCCGCCATTTGCTCGATTACCGCAGCCTGGGGGAACTCAAGACCCAGGCCGTGGCCGAGTGGATCCGCCACCGCAATCCATGGACTCGCGTGCAGACCCTTGACCTGGACGTGGTGGCCCAGTCTGAACAACTAGCCGCTGCCTTGGAGGAGCGGCATCCAGACCTGATAGCGGTTTGCACGGACAACCTGGAAAGCCAATTCGCCGTGAACATCCTGGCCGTCCAGCGCGGCATTCCCGAAGTCGGTGCCGCGGTCTACGACGGCGGTGTCGGTGGGGAAGTCTATTGCGTCCGCCCCGCCCAGGCCTGTTTGGGCTGCATCGCCGCGCACCTCCAATTGCAGCGGCCGGAACCACGGACCGACCTGAACATTGATTACAATCAGTTGGATCGGGACGAGCTCCGTTCGGTGGGCGCGCTGAACCTGGACATCGAGCAGATCGCCATCCTCCAGACACGGATGGCCCTCCAATTGCTGCTGGGCACGGCCACGGACCTGACGGGCATACCACCGGATGTCAACCTGCTGGTCTTTGCCAACCGGACCGGCAATCCTCCGCTTAACCGCCCTTTGCACGCTGAGTTCTTTCGCATCCCGGCCAATCCGGACTGCCTGATTTGCGGCGCGCCGATGCGGACAGGAAATGCCGGGAGCGGATCAGTTGCTGAAAGCTGACCGTGGGGCTTTGTTCCATGATTCGCGGCGTCATCGCCGGGGGGGAGGCGGCCTGGGCCCGCGCGACGACTTGGCTCTTCGGGATGCGAGTCGTCAGCGTGGTCTGCCATTCCCAGGTCCGTGACCGGACGATTGGTCTATCAGCGGAGTTTTTGGTCGGGGCCAGGGAGATCGTGGTGCATGCGGAGTTGAGTCGGCCCTGGTTCAGCGGTTGGGCTCCGGCCTTGGTCTATCAAGTCCGGGATGAGGCTGACCGCGAGCTCATCCTGCACAGCAGCTTCCAAATCGAGGAGAAATCCCATGGCCGCCATCTCGACGTCGGAATCCGCTTTGCCACCGTGCCACGGGCCAAAACTTTTCAAGTGCAGATCGGTTTGGCAGGCACCCGAAAAATCATCCTGCAGCGCACGTTTACCCGGTTGGATGCCCGCCGCCTCACCGGCAAACTGGAAAATCCGACCGTCCATTTCCGGGCCGGCCCCGATCAACCCTGGATTGGCCGGGCGCGGTTCCATGACCGGATCGATGATTGGCAATTGCGTTTGGAGGTGCGCCTGTCCTCGCTCGAGTATCGCCAAATGCTCAATGCCCTCCAAATCCCCCTGCGGCTGGAGGTGGTAACCGCTGGCCAATCACCCCATCGCCTGGCTTCCCGACAAACCATCCTTCATTTCGCTGAAAACACCTGCCAGTGGATCGTTCGGTTCGGGGCCCTGGGCAGCGTGGTTGGCGATTATCGGGGCGCCATCTGCCTGCGCTTTTACCTGGGCCGCACCCCGTTTTTTGTCAGCGATGCCGAGGTCCTGGGCTTTGACGAGTACCTTCGCGCGGTCCGGGAGGCAGTCATCCGCCAGACCCAAATCAACGGCATTCAGTTCCATGCCGTAGACGGCCGGGGCCAAACTCGAACTTTGGATGTGGCGGCCGAGGATTTTCAGGCGTTGGCAATGCACGGCCGGTTGCAGGGCCCACCGGCCGATCCCTGGCTGCCACCCTTGGACTACCGGTTGGCCTTGGTGATTCACCACCCGGATTCAAAGACCGAAACCGCCCGCCAAATCCGGGATCTATCCATCACCGAAGCCCCGGCGGCGTTGCATGAATCGCTGCCGCTATCCGGAAATCCGTTCTCGTCCGGACCCGGAGATTACCGCTTGAGCGCCTGGCTCGAAGACCGGCTCCTGGGCCAGATACAGTTCGTCCATAAACCACGTCAGCAGATCCGGCGGGAAAAAGCCGCCCGGATCCTGGCCAGCCTGGAAGTGCTGGAATTCCATTGGACAGTTCAGCGGGATGGGGAACCGGTGGAAACGGCGGTGGTATTTGCCACCGACACCGCCTTAATGATCGGTGCCACCATCCAGGGGCGCGGTTTCGATGAGGACGCCCCCCGATTGCGCTGGCGATTGCACATCCGGCTGCATTCGCCGACCTCCGGGATCCGGCGCGAATGGGATTATTGGCTGGAGGCCGGGCCGGGGCCCAACCCTTATGCCGACCTCAAGATCCCCCTTGACGCCGGCGAGGGCGCCCTGGTTCCTGGTGAATACCGACTACAACTATGCCGGGTCAATACCGTCATGGCCGAGCAGGAATTCCGGCTCTTGGCGGCGGCCGAGATCGGCCCCTACACCAAGGCGCTGATCCTGGCCAGCCTGCAACTGGAAAATCCACGCTGGCAGTTGGTGGCAGGCACGACGCGTTACTCCTCGGAGATCGTGCCCGATTCCACCGACTCCCTGCAGCCGGAATTCACCCTGCGCGCCGGAGGTTTCAACCGCGCCGTGCCCCGGTTGCCCGTGGATGTCGGACTCGAATTGATCGATCCCCAAGGAAAACGGTTTCTGGTGCGCCAACAGCCCATGACCTTGTCGCCGGACCCGCTGGCGTTTGATCCGGTGGTCATGGCGGTGCGCGGCACCCGGATCGCGTCCACCCCCCGGTTGGTGGCGGCTGGCTATCACCGTCGGCGCCCGGGAAATTGGGGCCTTACGCTTTCGCGTGGTCTGCCTGGAGGAAATCGTCGAACAACTTCAGGTCTTGCCGCTGAGGATCAAGGCCCAGTCGCCGACGGGGCGGTGGAACAGCAATCCCAAAGCGCTCGATCTGGCCCAGCACCGGGCCCTGGCCGTCCAGTTCGAAGTGCAGATGGGCATCCCGGCCCCCAACCAGGTGGTCCCGGGCGCCATCCTCATTGCCCAGGACCAGCGCAAATTGGTCCGCTGCCGGTTTGAATTGCCCTTGGATCGGACCTCCCGCAAGGTCCACCTCAAGCCTATCGCTCTGGACCGGTTAGCCCTGGATTCGGGGCCGGATCGGCGCCAGTTGACCTTCCGGGTCTCGCTCGCCAACCAGGAAAAACAAACCCTGAGCCTCGATGTTCAACCTCCGTGTCTGACCGATTACGAGGGCCAGTTAAGGGTGGATCCCAGCCAATTGGAGGTGGATGAAACCCGCCACCAGCAGTGGGTCACTCAGATCCTGAATGGCGGCCTGCGGGTCGGGTGATCCCCGTCCAAAAGTCTGATGTCAGCCTGACATACCCCCAGACATCAATGGATTTTTTCCGGGAAAGGAGACTCGCGATGAACGAACCGGCAATCCTGAACCTCGCGCGGCTTCCGGCGCGCCTGGACGTCGGCCAGACGGCGCAGTTGCTCGGATTCCTGGAGCACGATATTCAGGTCCTGATGCGCGCTCGCCTGCTCAAACCGCTGGGCAACCCGGCGCCCAATGGGCACAAGTTCTTTGCCTCAGCCGAGATTCTGCAGTTGGCCCAGGATCGTTCCTGGCTCGATCGGGCGACCAAGGCCGTTTCTGCCCGCTGGCAAGAACGCAACCGGCATCTGATCCAGGGAGTCCGGGGGAATTTCCATGGAAATGAGGAATGAATGACAATGGAAAATGGCCAGATCGTCAGCAAGGATTGTACAAGACTGGCAGGACGTTCCGGTGGTTCGTTTTTTTCTTGAAGCTCTGAACCAGAACTCCGGGTGCAATCAAATGCTGGCTTACGGGCTTGGCGATGTTGGTGGCGCACCCGTGCCGATCATTTGAAGCGGCGCATAAAATGCAGCTGGCATATTTGTGTTTTCCCGATCATACCATTCCAAAGAGCCTGTTGACGGCGGATTCGTGAAAACCATCAGCCACGACGCGAGGTTCGTTGACCGGTAGATGAAAAGAATGCCTTCACCCGTTAATCCTCCCACACGCAGCCCAAAATTACCGTCAAACAGAGGCGTTGCTGTCAGGGGCGTGGCCACTGCGGTTGTGAAGCGAGTCGCATGGGAAAAGCTGCTCCACTCGCCCTGCTGATCCTGATACCTCACCTGCCACACGTATTCAGTTCCGTGATTCAAAACTCCAACCGGCACCTGTAATTCCACCTTGTTGACCGTATCTGTCAAACTTTCGAACACCTTTAAATTGTCTGAGGCGCGACGGATAATCCAGGAACTCGCTGCGTGTGTATCCCCGGCGTCCGGATCAATAAAACTGGTGGCAGTCAGTTTTGGTGTCAGCGACATGTTTGCCACCCAGTTTGTCGGCGACACGTTATTTGGCACATTCGGCGGGAGGTTCGTCGGTGGAGCAATAGCCAGCACCGTTAAATTCAATGTGAAGTTCGCGCTGCCACTCCACCCGCTCGTCGCAGAAACGTGAATATTCGTCAGGCCCACATTGCCTGCTGTTGGTGTAAAACAAATCGTTGTGCCCGACCCATTGACTGCCCCGGAGAATTTAACGGTCGCAGTATCACCTCGGAAAAGGCCTGACACTTGCACTGGAATAGCAACCGTCTCACCCACCACCACTGTCTGACTCGGAATAGGAATAATAACGAAGGTTGAAGCCGCCATGTAATCATACACCGAAATGCTCTGTTGTGTATGCGAAAGGTAAAGGGCTTCCAAATCCTTCGGACATGTTATCATGTAATCAACATCCGCTGTCATGTTGTGTAGTAAATTTGTTCCCAGCTTGTTAAGATCGCGGAAATCATCGGAATGGATAGCCCCATAAATTATCGTTGCGATATTGTCGCCGGCAGCAGAAACCGACCCAACGGCACTAAAGCCTGCGGTTCCAGGCGCTTTCAAAATCCCGATCGCAAGATCCACCCCCATCTGTCCCCAATCAAAGAGCCCGGGAGCAGCATAATACTCCAGGTAATGCTGTATTAGCATGTAGGCATGGTATTGACGCAAAAGTTCAGCGGTCTTGAATTGGCTATAGTAATCGGCTTTCAAAGCTGGGCTAGTGTGCAGCCTGCCTCCAGCCTCACGCAATGAGAACTGACGTATCATTTCATATATGGTTTGTACGCTTGCATACTCACGGTGATAATCGGTCTTTTCCTTTAACCGGCTCACGAACGTAACAGCTGCACCGAGTGCCGCCTGCGTCCGTGCCGATGCAATGCCGCTAAATGAATTGCTGAACCAATTGCCCGCGTTTTTGTTAAACGCAGAAATCAACCGCTCTCCGAGCTTTTCGATTGCCGAGTAGATTTGCCCACCAGACGCCCCGTTGAGTTGAATGACCAATTCGGGAACGTCCAGCCAGCCATGTGTGTCCTTGAATGTGTTAATGTACGCATCACACCTGGCCAACTGGTTCGCGGTGTCGCTTTCCAACTGGTCGATGGCATCCCCAAGGGCGGGGTCGAAATTTGAGTTGACCGAAACCATGTAATTGAAAGCAGACCTATACAACACCACACGATCCCTGGCCTCTTGTGTCGTATTCAGGTAGCTGCGCAACTCCATTTCAAGCGCCGCCTGCTCATGCACGTCCTCAATGTCGGCAGCCAGGTAGAGCGCAAACGGCCCAAACCGCCCTATGATGGCCATTGCGTTGCCAATCTCGTGGTGCTTTGCTTTAAACATTGCCAGGATGACGGCGTAATCAAACACTTTGTGTGATCCTGGTGCCGGATTGTTCGCAAGCACGGCTAGCTTGCTGAAGATTTCGTAGTCATCAGTGGCATCAAAGCTTCCCAAGTCTGACACTCCTTCGGCAATAGTTACTGGCACACCAAGGTTTTCAATTTCCGGTTTGTAGGCTTTTAACAGGCTTTGAATCGCAGCGGTCAAGTCAGTCATATCTCCTTCGTTTAGTCGCTCAGCAACCACGCGCACGTTTGACTCGGCATTGATGACCACCTCGTAAAATGTGTGATCCAATGGCAGATGGTGCAGACCCACGCCGGCAAGCATGTTTTCGTAATACAACTGCTTTCGTTTCGTTCGGTCGAAAATCGCGAATGACCCACTCAGCGCCCCGGCTCGCACGCCGTAAATCGGTTCAGCAAAGAAAAGATCCCCGTCTTTGTTCCAATCCCGGTAGGCGAACTGGCAGGTAACGGGAGACGAACGCAAAACAAAGCTCGACAGCGCTCCCGCCAAACCGCTGCCGACAGCCTGTTCCTTGGAAATGATGTTCGTGCTGTTGGTTGGTGTCAGATAAATCGCCGCCATCTGGGAAAGCTGATACTGCCAGATTGGCGCCTGCCCGCTGCCAACGTCCAGATCTGGCGAGGAGGGTACGACGTAAAGGTTGTATGTGCCGCCGTTTGTCAAAGTCACTGTTCTGGCTTTAAAGGGACTAGCATGCAGGATTGGCGTTACCGGCGAGCTCGTAAGCCAGGGATCAAAAAAGACATTTCCACGAATAGCATCGCCTGTTCCGAATGGGTTGCTGGGTTGATATGGTCCAGACGGGGCCCCCCACCAACAAGACCTTGCGCTAACATAATTCGCGTTATCGTTACGAATTCCGTAGTCGCGATTTCCTACGACAGCACAGTTTTGGAGACTAGCTGTGAACGCAACCCCGGCTGGTACATAGACCCCTATCAACGCCCCAGTCAAAGTGCAATCCTCCATCACCAGATCGCCACCACTTGCCTGATAAACCCCGTAGGTGGTGTTGGTCCCCCAACCCGCGATTACGCAATTGGTCAACGCAATCGACGAAGAACGGTGCTCTTCTGACAACACCGCCCCTCCCGTACCACGGAACGTCACCCCCAGTGCCCTCAAATGCGCTTGGTCCCCAGAACTAGTCCACCCGTATCCCACCCGCAACTGGTAAGCCCCGCACTCCACCACCACGCCCGGCTCCACGGTCAGCGTCAGGCCACTCCTGAGCGTCACGTCTTGCGTCAACCGCACCGGTCGCCCCACATTCCTCCAGAACGCACTTTCATAATAATTCCCACCTGCCGCCACCGCATCGTTCGCGCAGCCCGTGAAATCGCAGCTCATCAACCGACAGTCCCCTCCGTAGCTCTGGCCCACGGGATATTGTGCCCCACGCACCGTGCAATCCTCCATCACCAGATCGCCACCACTTGCCTGATAAACCCCGTAGGTGGTGTTGGTCCCCCAACCCGCGATTACGCAATTGGTCAACGCAATCGACGAAGAACGGTGCTCTTCTGACAACACCGCCCCTCCCGTACCACGGAACGTCACCCCCAGTGCCCTCAAATGCGCTTGGTCCCCAGAACTAGTCCACCCGTATCCCACCCGCAACTGGTAAGCCCCGCACTCCACCACCACGCCCGGCTCCACGGTCAGCGCTGCACCGCTGCAAATCGTCACATCGGCCGTAAGGTGATAAGGGCTTCCTGTTGTTCGCCAAGTCGTGCTGGATGAAATTGTCGCTGAAACGTATGTATCCGCCGGGGCTAGGCAGCAAGCCGCAAGAAAGAGTGTCAAGGTGGCGACAGGTTTGAGGGTTGATGTATGAGCCAAGCCTTCGCTAGGCACTATTCCTTGTCGCTCAGTTTTCATACGAGTTCTCCTCCGCGCCTTCGGTTCGCGGAAACTGAAGGACTGAAGGGGCGCATACTGAACGTGTCTTGGCCAGATACTGCGCAAAGCGCCTTTAGTTGTGCAAGTCGATAGAACCGCATAACAGAGATTCTCAATCTTGTATACGCATTCCGCAGGCGATTTTATGAAAATAATATCGTTATTGCTTACAAGTCATTGATGCCGTATGATATGCATGAATGGAGTCAATGATGCGCAGCGAATTGCGCCCATTCTGCAATGTCCATTTTCGTCCTCCGGTTCTGTCCAAGGTCACATGAGACAATTCACACGCCGAAAAAGCGGCGTCTGCCAGCGGCGGTCTGAAAACGGATTGAAAGCGGCGAGTTGAAAATGCTGTTTTCTTGGTACCGGATCTTCTTCCGGCTTGCCCTGGCGGCATTGAGTCCTTACCCGATAGGGCTTCCATGGGATGAAGCCCGAAAAACGCCACCGCAAGTGCCTCTACTGTAAACGGTTGTTCGATCCGGATTACCGCAATCGAACCCGCCAGAAGTATTGCTCGGCTCCGGAGTGCAGGCAGGCCAGCAAACGGGCCAGCCAGGCGCGCTGGTTGAGCCAGCTCGCCAACCGCGATTACTTCCGTGACGCCCACAACACCGAACGTGTCCGACAGTGGCGAGCCCATCCGGGTTACTGGAAGCGCTCTGCGCGCTGACCGCGCCCTACGTCACAGGATCCCTGCTCGGCACAACCTCTTGCTGAAAAATACCTCGCGCCCGGACAGCGCTGACAATGTACCTCGAACCCACGTCCAGCGTCACGCCATCCCGTGCTTGCAGGCGATGCTGGGTGGGATTGCTCCGCAGATTCGTTAGTGCATTCGCTTCATGCCGAAGCCGGCAAAGGAATCGTTCCGGCGAATTTCTGATTCATTCGGCGAGAAACCGTTTGCCCTCCCCGCAACGGGTTAGCTATACAACTGCCATGAAGCACAGATTATTGCCCCTTTCGTTTGCTGTGGCATTGACGGCACTCTGCAGCACCGGATTTGCCGCCCAGACACAGCCAATCATCAAGGTCGACATCCTGGAACCTAAATTGAGTAACATCCTCTCGGGCAACATCGAAGTCCGAGCCAGGTTCACACCGGACCCTGGTGCCCCAATGCCGGAGCAAGCTTTGGTCGGCATCGGGGGAGCGTCCTGGGTCAAGATGTCGCGTGTTGAACCCAGCGGCGAATGGGTGGCAGTGGCGGATACCACTTTGGTACCCAACGGTCCGCAAAGCCTGATTGTGGTCACGGATCAGCGTTGTGGACGCAGCGCAGTGGACGTCACCATCACCAACACCATGAATGCTTTTTCGCTGACCTCCACCGCCACACCGCGATTCCGACGCAATTTCGTGACGGAGTTTTCCCCGGTAATCGTCATCGTGTAAGGGCCGCCGACCTCCATGGGCTTGAGCCGGACCATCCATTGGCCGTCCCGGGCAACCGTCGTCACGGTCTGATGGAGAAGGTTCACCGTGACCTTCTCGCCTGGGCTGGCCGTGCCCCAGACGGGAAGGCCGAACTTTTCGGCGCTTGGAAGACACCGAGTGAGTCCGGATTCGGATTCGCTGGCAGAGCCGTTGTCATTCTCCCCGAAAACGATTTCCGCGGATTTCTGAAAGATACGGGAAGTTGAGCCGCTCAACCGGCTCATGAAGTATGGCGACCCGAAAGGCCAGACCACAGGACGGTCGGTCGCTTCGCTTCAGCCAAGTACCGGCGCTTGGCAAATCCGGAAAGCCGATCGGTATGGTAAGCCCAACGAAGGGTTTGTTCGACTGGGCACCAGCGACATCATCTGCCGATCCCTGCCGTGGGCATTCTCATTGCGTCCAGATCCGGCAGACGCACCTTTTCGATCTCGACAGATCGCTTGCCGCCGGAATGGGCAATGTAGAGGCATCCTTCATGCTCGATCATGTGGGGGTAATCCACGTGGCGTCCTCCCACGAGGTAAAACAGCCTGTTGAACACCATCCCATCGTCGCTCAGGGCAAGGGTGAGCGGATCCCGGCGTTTCGGATTGGAATTGGAGACCAGGGCGTAGCTCCCGTTGCTCAGGCGCATACCGTATAGCTTGGAGGTGGCATCTGGAAAGTTGGTTTTGACCGGTTTGCTCCATGTCCGCCCGTTGTCGGTCGAGAACGAACGGAAGAGATACTTGCTGCCATCGTTATCGCGGAACAAAGCGATCAGGTTCTGGTCCGGCAGCGTCCACCAGATGGGCTCCTCGGCCCGCAGGGAACTTTCCCCTTTCGCCACCACGGGAATGGACGTCCATTGGTCCAGGGCCTTCACGCCGCCGATCAGTAACTGCACGCCGGTCCGGCTGTAGTCATGCATTCGACGGGTCATGGCCAACTCCCCGGTGGGCAGCTTCTGTGGCGGGAAATTGTTGATTGCATTCGTGTGCACAACGCCGATGTCATCCCATTTCCGTGTGGCCGGGCTCCATCGGAATGCGCGCAGTTGGAGGCTGGGGCCGAAAAAGCCGGCCGCTTCATCGAGCGACACCAGGGCGAGCAACTGGTCCTCGCGCATCCAGAATCCACGCGAGATGTATCGGAATCCCTCTTTGCTGCGCGTGTTGTAGATCGGCGAATCGGGTCCGGAATGGGGCGGGTAGGGCGTCAAGAACTCGGGCGGGCTCCAGTTCAGTCCGTCCTGGCTGGTCGCGTATTTGACGACCTGGCCGACGCGGTCCTCGATATCCGGTCCATCGCTCCACATGGCCCAGAAGCGGCCCTTGTAGTGAATCAAGTAATTATGCTGGTTAACCCCTTTGCGAGCGGTGGCATCGCTGACAACGGCGTGCTGGACGGGGATGCGAGGCAGGCGATCAAAGTCAATCTGGTGCGGGTTCTGGGGCATCCAGTCGCCCGCCAGCATCACCAGCGAGGTTGGATTGGAGACTGGATGTGGATCGGCGAGGCTCGGCGAAGGCTCGGCAGCCACGGCGGCGGTTTCCGCCGGCCCGATCCCGAGCAGGATCGCCGCCATCGTGGTCAAGGGCAGAAGCATGGTTTTCATATCATTGGCTTTGGCAGGTGGCGAACCAGACGCGCATTTCATCCGTGCCTCGATGGTACAAGGCGCAGTATGGGACGCACGCCAGGCAATTCAGACGATCTTGCATTGCCTGACGCTACACGGGCCGCTTCCTAACTTCAAGAAGCAGCGCGATCCACGACGATCACGGGCGGCGCCATTTTGCGATCGCCTTTCAGCTCGAGAATCAGTCGATGGCCGGGGACGTTCGTGACCGTTTCCGAGCCGTCCACCTGGACGAGCCGAACCCGGTCGCTATGGACGGGCACTTTGACTTGCGCATCGCCCGTGTCGGCATCGGCCCAAGCAATCCACACCGGGCCGGCCTTGGGCTCCGTGCCGTCCTGATACCGGAACACGGCGTCGCTTCTGCTCAGCACTTTGACTTCGCGGGCCTCGATCACGAACGGATCCAGAGCTTGCCACCCAGGCGGGATTTCGCGGCTCAGATCCACCGGACCCTCCGGCTCCATCGTGCTCCAGTAGACCGGCATGAACGTCCAACGCAGCCCCATCCCGGCTTCTTTTTCCAGCTCGGAGCACCTTGGATCCGCCCCACATGGCGCCGCCCTTGCCATCCCAGCTCCCCGTGTGGCCGAGCTAGGGCGACTCGACGCTCGATGTGCCGGTCGGCTTTTTCACTCACGTGGCCGGCCTCGGAAACATTCCTGCCGACGTGACGGTCGCCGGCCGCATCTGGACCGACGCCGCCTGGATGAAACGAAACGCCACCTGCAATTTCTGGCGGACGGTCGAGAACATCACCGTGGAACCGGCCGGCGGTGTGAACGTCTGCGCGGTATCCCAGGCGGCGCCGCTGCGCCGCACTCACATCCGGGGAGACCTGCACCTCTCTTAAGGCGGCTGGTCCAGCGGCGGTTTCATGGCTGACTGCAAAGTCGATGGAACCGTCAAGGCGGGAAGCCAGCAGCAGTGGCTCTCCCGCAGCTCCGAGTGGAAGGAATGGCAGGTGGCTGAGACTTGGGAGAAACTGGGACCAGCCCCAGAGATCGACTATGACGAGGTTTGATCGGAGCGGTGTGGTCGTGGTGGATTTGGTCCAGAGACGACGACGTTCAGTTGATCTTGCGTTCCCTGACGCCACATGTGCGGCTTCCGGACTTCATTGGTTCCCTTCGAGAGAAGTCTGGGTTAGGATTACCCCGATGAAAATTCTCGGATGTTGGTGGGTTTCTTGGCTCGCGGTTTCCGCGGTGCAGGCGGCGGATCCCGATCTCGGCCCGAATGTTCTCGTGTTCGATCCGGCGCAGCACGGGATGCAGGAACGCATCGACGCGGTGTTTCACAAGCAGGAACGCGCGCAGTTCGGTCCGGGCCGATACGCCCTCCTGTTCAAGCCCGGCCGCTACGCGCTCGATGTGCCGGTCGGCTTTTTCACTCACGTGGCCGGCCTCGGAAACATTCCTGCCGACGTGACGGTCGCCGGCCGCATCTGGACCGACGCCGCCTGGATGAAACGAAACGCCACCTGCAATTTCTGGCGGACGGTCGAGAACATCACCGTGGAACCGGCCGGCGGTGTGAACGTCTGGGCGGTATCCCAGGCGGCGCCGATGCGCCGCACTCACATCCGGGGAGACCTGCACCTCTCTTCAGGCGGTTGGTCCAGCGGCGGTTTCATGGCCGACTGCAAAGTCGATGGAACCGTCAAGGCGGGAAGCCAGCAGCAGTGGCTCTCGCGCAGCTCCGAGTGGAAGGAATGGCAGGGCGTCAATTGGAACATGGTGTTCGCAGGTTGTGCGAATCCGCCCCCGGGCCAGTGGCCGGAGCGCGCGGTAACGCGCATCGAACCATTGCCTCTTGCGCGCGAAAAGCCCTATTTGATGGTCGAAAACGGACAGTGGTTCGTGAAGGTTCCCCCACTGCGCCGCGAGGCCTCATCGGGGCTGACATGGGGCAATGGCGACGCGCCAGGCGAGGCGGTCCCGATCGAGAGATTCCATGTCGCCAGAGCCGGCGCGGACACCGCTCAATCCATCAACGCCGCGCTTCGTTCCGGAAAACACCTGCTGATCACGCCTGGAATCTACTCGCTCGACGAGACGATTGTCATCACGAAGCCCAACACGGTGGTGTTCGGCCTCGGCCTGCCAAGCCTCGTTCCGATCACGGGCCAAACCGCCCTGCGCATCGAGTCGAGCGAAGGCGTCATTGTGAGCGGTTTGGTCTTCGACGCGGGACCGGCCGAGACGGACACCATGGTCCAGTTCGGCCTGCCCGGACGCAAGGCGGGCCGCGCCGGAAATCCCATTGGTGTGTGGGACCTTGTTTGTCGCGTCGGCGGCTACGGTCCTGGAAAAGCGAAGCGGATGGTGGCGATCCACGACAGCCACGTTCTCGGCGACAACCTCTGGCTATGGCGAGCGGACCACGGCTCGAATGTCGGGTGGGCCGAGAACACGTGCGATACCGGCCTCCAGGTAGACGGCGACGACGTCACCATCTATGGCCTGTTTGTCGAACACACTCAGGCATACCAGACCGTCTGGAACGGCGAGCGCGGACGGGTCTATTTCTACCAGAGCGAGATGCCATACGACCCGCCGTCCCATGAGGAATGGCGCAGCCCCACGGGAGAGGGATACGCCTCGTACAAAGTCGGCGATCGCGTCACCCATCATGAAGCGTGGGGGCTGGGCGTGTACCATGTGTTCAAGAGGGCCCCGGTCCTCGCGCGGACCGCCATCGAGACCCCCGCCGCCCCCGGCATCCGAATGCATCACATGCTGACCTTTCGTCTGGGCGGTGGGAGACCGGGCAGCGGCATCCGCCATGTCATCAACGACGCTGGCGGCGAGGTCATTACGAGCCAGAAAGCCACGGTGACTTTGTTCACTGGCGCATGCGCCAGCCAGCGATTGTTGTTCCTTGATCCCAGTGCGGTCCGGGACGCCCGCGGCATTGTTTTCGCGGTGAATCCGCCGCGCGAGTCGCGGCCGGTCATGCGCGTGGACCGGCCGTGGGAAGCCTTCATGATGAGCCTCTACACCACCGTGCTCGAAGAGGACGGCCTGTTGCGGATGTGGTACATCTGTCGCGATGCCAGAAATCAGCCCAACGTCGCATATGCGGAGTCCGTCAACGGCCTGGACTGGATCAAACCGAACCTCGACATCGTCGAGTACGGCGGATCCAAGGCCAATAATCTAGTTGGGCTGAACCACCTCAACGGATCTGTGTTCAAGGATCCGAACGCCATGCCCGCGGAACGTTATGTCTACGTGGCCGATGCCGAGACTAAGGGCGTGTTTCGATTCACGTCGCCGGATGGATTGCGCTGGAAACGCGACGAGAAGCCCTTTCTGCCCTTTCGAGCCGACACACAAAACGTGGTGACGTGGGATGAGAAGACGGGGCGTTATGGGGTGTATTTGCGCGCCTGGCGCCTGGCCGAGTCGTGGGACGACCGGCTGCGGTGCGTCGCCCGGTTGGAGCTGCCAACCCTCGCGCAACCGGCGGGCATCCGGCCATCCGGCCGGGGCGCGGATCCAGTCCATGCCGGCGGGCTGCCCCGCATCGTCGACGAGATCCCCATCGTCCTTGCCGCAGATGACGCCGATCCGCCGGGAACGGACGTCTATAACATCTCCGCGCAGCGGTATCCGCTTGATCCTCGGTGGTTTGTTGGATTCCCATCGTTCATGCGCCGCGACAAGAACATCAGCGACGGCCGGCTCGAGGTGCAATTTGTCGGAAGCCGGGATGGAGTGACTTGGCACCGGTATGATCGGGCGCCTTTTGTTCGGCCAGGGCTGGCAGGATCCCTCAACGCGAACATGGCGTTTGTCGGTCCGGGCATCGTCGTTCGCGGCGAGGAATTATGGCTGTTTGGTGCGGGTTTCAAGTACCGGCACGGCGATCTGGCATCACGCCGCCAAAGCCCCGATGGAGCGATTTACCGGCATGTCACGAGAGTGGATGGATTCGTGGCGCTCGACTTTATGGCCGACGGCGGTGGGTGCACGACCGAACCGCTGGCCATCCGCGGCTCGCGGCTGGTGCTCAACCTGGACACCGGCGGCCTCGGCGAGATGCGGGTGGGCCTGATGGACGCTGCAACAGGTGAGGCGATTCCCGGATTCGGCCTCACCGAATGCGTTCCTCTGCGGATCAACTCAAACCGGGGAATCGTGCGGTGGAAAGGCAAGGACGATGTATCCGCTCTGGCCGGACGCGTTGTCCGCCTCAACCTGGCCGGGCTGCGCGCCAAGGTCTACAGCGCATACTGCGAATGATGACACGCGGCGTCCTGCGCGCGGGGCCCCCGGTTCTTCGCGGACTGGTTCACAGCCGGTCGGCCTCGCCGAAGTAAAATGTGTCGATGTCTCGGAGTTCGAGGTTGTGGTGGCTGTAATAGGAGCGTGCGGTCTCGATGCCCGGCCAATCGAGCTCGACCCCTTGGCGCACAAGCTCGCGCTGAAAGTCCGCCAGGTGGGCCGCCGTGTTGCGGACCTGCCGAGGAGCCAAACAGCGTTCGAGGCAGAATGCGGCCAGGCTGCCGGCCACCTCCCCCACATTCCACTCGACCGGATGCAGACGAAAGGCGCCGTTGACCACGGAGGTCACCCCCAGGTTCTTGCAGGCAGGCAGCAGGTTCTCGATTCGGACCGGTATGAACGCTCCCAAGGGAATCTGCTGGCGCCAGTGCTTGCCATGGTTGCTGTCCGTCAGGCTGCCTCGGCTGGCCCGGGCAGGCTTGTGGATGTCGATGCGGTAGCCGCCGACGCCGACGCTGTCCTTGTACTTGACGGGCCCTTCCCGGCGGGCGGGGATGTCATTTCGGAAATCGGTTTCTCGCACCACGTATTCGGCTCGGATCCGGCACGATTCGCGAATGTAAGGATACTGCGCTAGGCCGTCCGCGGTGCCCAGCACATCGCCGCGCGGCCGCAATCCACGAAGGCCAAGCGCGCCGGTCGCCGGATCGGGCATCTCGGTCTGCATCCAATACATCAGGCTCAGGCTGAGATGGCGTGCGGCCTCCATGTGGCGTCGCCGGGTTTCGGCCGAAACCCCGCAGAGGACGCCCGCGCGGTATTCGTTCTGTCCCCAGATGACAGAAGTTACATCGCTCGGAAACGCGCCGGGGGCAAAGTTGCACCGGCATAGCAGCCGGCGAAAACTCCACGGCGCTGACACGTAGGCGCCCGCTCTGACCGGCCGCCCAAAGTAATCCCGTTCATGGCCGAAGAGGTCAGCGACCGTCAACGGTGACCGGCTCGCCGATCCGGCGGATGGATTGCGCCATCGGGCGTAATCGCGCGGCCGCTCGATGGTGTGGTCTTCTCCGGGAAGGTAATCCATGGCGAAAACGTGTGTGAATCCCATCTGATCCATTGGATCCGCCGGCCCCTCGAGAGCGTTGGGTTCGCCAGTCTCGGCCTGAGATTCCGCTCCAACGACGTGCTCGATGCTGCCCATCTCGATCAGTTCGCCCAGCTCGGTGGCATCGAGAAAATACGGGGCGGTCAGGACCCGTTCCACACCGGTTGTATTGTCATGAACGGTTACGGCGCGGACGCAGTCGCCATCGGTGAGCACTTGAGTTGGACAATGGCGTGGTAGGATAAGGATGCGGCCTGCGGATCGGTGGGAAGCGAGCATGGCTTCGAGAACAGCGATCCCGACACGCGGTTCGAAGCAGAGTGCACTCACCCATCCGGCGCCGGGATTGAGAGATCGGTCGGCACGCGCGGCGAGCGTCAGCGGATAATGCCTCCGGTAATAATCCCGGACCCCCTTGCGAAAATCGGCGTAGCTCTGGGTTCGGCCGTATTGTTCGATCCAGGGATGCTCATCCAGCGGCACGCACTGAGTGGTCGCCTGACCGCCAATCCAGGCCGTTTCTTCGGTGACAATGACGGTGCGTCCCCGGCGAGCCGCCGCCAGCGCCGCAGCGATCCCCCCGAAACCCCCGCCGATAACCACCACATCCGACCGCAGCTCGCGGCCTCCTCCTCCATCTTTCCTCGAGGGACCCGTTGCCTGGCTTCGCGCGAAGTATCCGTATGCGCCCAAGGCAGGCACCGCAACCGTGGATTTCAGGAATGCGCGTCGATTCAGATATTGAGCAGGATTCATGTTCAGCCAAGGATCACTCCGCGTCGGGCAAACGCGTTTCATACAACAGTCGGCAGAACTCGCCTCGAGCGATCGGAGCTTGCCGATTGGCGGAGGTTTCAGAGCCCGCGGGCAGCCGGCCTGGAAACAACGAGGCCAAGCTGGACCGCTGAACGTATCCGTCACCCGCCAGGACGTCGTTCATTGAAGCGGCACGGTCGCCCAGCGCAATGGCAAACCACTGGCGGGCAGTCGCGCGGTCAAGCGGATCCATCGAGCGTGCCTCGTAGTCGGGGAAAAAACCTCGGGCCGCAAAGAATTGCAGGCCGGCATACGCGGGATCCTGGCGATCGATGTCGGTGAAGTGAGTGAGCACCTGCCCCTGTCGTAGCAGCTCGCGCTGAAGCGCCGCGACCGGCACTTGCCGAACCGGGACACAACGTTCGAGAGCCAGGTGCGCCGCCGTGCCCGCCGCCTGCCCCAGCGCCATCCAGGTCGGCTCCAAGCGGATCGATGAATACGCAATGTGCGTGGTCGATGCCGCCACCGGCACCAGCAAACCGTCCACCCTGCGGGGCACCATGATCCGGTATGGAATTTGATAGGGATGCGTATACTCGTCCAGCATGAGGATATAGCCTTCGAGCGCCACATCGTGCCCCGGCTCGCGCTTGCGGACCGGGAAGCTGTCGATGGGATACTCGCCCGCGGCCACGCTGTCCCCGTGGATCCGGGGACGCCCCAGGCCGGGCCCGACGATCAGGTCGTTCTCGCTCAACGTGTACTCCCCGATGATCCGACGCGCCTCGCGCACATAGAGCTGCCAGGGAAAATGCCCGTGATCCACAAACTCATCCCGGGCCAGATGATAGCGGCGGGCCAGTTGGCGCTGCTCCGCGGGGATCGCCTCGTCGTTCTGGAGAAAATAGAGTAACCCCAATGTCAGATTCCGAATCCGAGTGGTCACGGCTTCGCGTGTGGCCCAATCCCCTTCCGGATATGGGCCATTCTCCTCGCAGAACGGGAAGCCAAGCGGACGCGGATTCATGTTCACGTCGAACTTCCTGTTGGGGATCGGCGCCAGGGAGAGGGCGCGGACGACGGTGTTGAACGTGGGGGAATAATACCCCATGCCGTCCTTCATCTGGCGGGGCGGCCCCATGCGTCCCTCCCTCCAATCGTCCAGGTAACCCAAATACCGCGTGCGGTCGTACTCCGGCGGGGGCCGGTGCAGGACGTGGCTGTTGGCGGGATCGTCCGTGAGGCAAAGGCGGAATGTGTAGGCCGGCAGCCGGCGGTCGCCTTCCCCGGTCGTGCCCGATAGAAAAACGCGCGTCTCATAATCCATGTACACCACGCCGGCATGAAGCTCGTTGAACTCGGCGCGGGATTCACGCCCCAACCGATAGTCCGCACCCGCATAAGCCGCTAGATCCCCTTCGTAGGTCGCGTCGATGAAAACCAATCCGCGCACCTCCAACCGCTTCCGCGTCGCGCGATCCGTCAGCTGGATCGCCATCACGCGAGATCCGAACCGCTCCACTCCTTCGAGCCGGTGCCCCAGAAAAAGGTGGATTCGAGGTTCTTCGGCCACCAGCGCCCCAAATACGTGTTCCGCAACGGATGGCTCATAATAATAGCCGTCGCGGCAGAGCTTGATGTTTTCATGGCCGGCGCCGTAAGCGCGGACGTAATGCTGGTAAACCCGCTGGACGAATTCCCGGAATAACCCGCCGATCGCCTCGCGGTTCTCGATATCGGACTTCCCCAACCCGCTAGCTGCCATGCCGCCCAGGTGGGGATGATATTCGGCCAGCGCCACCGTCCGTCCCAGGCGCGCGGCCGCGACCGCCGCGGCAATGCCGCCCGGCGTGCCCCCATAAACCACCACATCGAACTGCCGCGGCGCCGGCTTCGCAGCGACTGCGTGGCCCACGCTCCATGCCATGAGCGCCGCCGCGACCAGAAGCCGGCAGGTAAAACTCGATTGTTGTCGCATGAAAGTGGACGACTTCAGCGCAATGGCAATCTTGCGCGGGCCGGGTGCCGCACAGCCAGCCGATTCCTCTGGTCAACATAAATGACCATGCGTTTGCGCTCGCTGGAATGGGAACGCAGGAATTCAATGGTGCCACATACCATGTGGTGGATCCAATCTGCTGTGCGGGGCGACGGCGATGCCGCGGAAGCACGCGAAGCAACAGCGGCTTGCCAGGGACTATGTGTTGCCCCGAGAAACGCTCCGCGCTGTCGGCCGTCTTGAAACGCCAATAACCTCAACGACTTTTCCAACCATCTATGAAATCGAACTGCATCCTTGCCTGCGTGGCGCTCGCGATGGGCATCTCATCCGCCGCATGGGCGAATTTAATCACCAACGGCGATTTTGAGGATCTGACGGGGGATTTCCCGGCCGGTTGGTCACAAGCCGCTGCCGGGCCCACGGTGGTTGCGGCGCCGGGTCTGGGCGGAACCGCTACCGCCGCCTTTTTCCCCACGGCCAACAGCGGCCGGCGAATTACCCAGGCGGTTGGGTCGAGCGGAGCACACTGGCAATTGGATTTCCTCTATGCGGGGGTTAAGCCCGCCACCTCGACTCAGCGTACATTGAGCATCATCGTCCGCAGCGGGACTCCGCACATCAACGTGCGGATCGATTACGACGGCAATTTCCAGATCTACGACGGTGCGACATGGCAGAACGTCTTCCCGGCCGGCGTTATTCAATTCTCGGTAGATGGGGATGGGAACGGCGAACTGGCGGGGGCGGCCGACACGATCCTCCTGCATCGCATCCGGTTCGAGGGCGACTACCGCAGCGCGCCGCAATACAGTGTGTCCGCCAGCGATCCCGGATCGATGGATCTCACCCATGTCGTCCAGGGGCTCACCTTCTTCAATAGCGGAATCCCCGCGGCCGGCGCTGGAGTCAATCAGATCGACCTCCTCAATCAAGGCAACCCCTACCTCCTGGATCAGATGAGCCTGGTCACGCTCTACGACCCCGTTCGAATCCTGGACATCGTCCCGACGGACGGCACCGCGCACCAACCTGCCGAACAGGGCATCCAGTTCCGGGTAACATCCGCGGATGCGATCCCGACCAACTCAATCGCGATGCGGTTGAACGGGACGGATGTGACATCGCAACTGGTGATCTCGGGCGAACCGACCAATCGAATCGTTTCCTTCCACGGTTTGGAATCCGGCTGGCCGTACACGGCCGAGATCCAAGTCGCCAGCCCGCTCGGGACGTTCTCCGAACAGGTCAGTTTCGATACGTTCCTCGAACAGGTGATCGATCCGGACCTTTTTGCAAACGCGCTCAAGAATGGCAACTTCGAGGATATCACGGAGCCATTCCCCGTAGGCTGGATTCACCAAGATGCTCCCGCAGCGGTCACCCCGCATGCGGGATTGAACGGGACTGCCGTCGCTGCCTACTTCCCGTCCATCAGCTCCAATCCCCGGATTCGCCAGAATTGCGGTCCGAACGGGCCCTATTGGCAACTGGACTTCCTTCTTGCGGTTGCTCAGCCGGCGACCAATACGGGCCGCACCGTCAACCTGCTCGTTTACAGCCCTTCCAGCCGCCACATCAACATGCGCACGGACTATGACGGAAACTTGCAGGCTTATGATGGAACCGCGTTCCGGACGATCCTGGCCGCGGTGATCCAGTTCTCCGTGGACACGGACGCCGACGGCAGCTTCGCGGGACCGACCGACGTGTTGAACGTCCACCATGTCCGCATCCGGGGCGATTACCGCGTCGCATCCCGATACGACGTGATGGTCAGCGATGCCAATTCGCCGACAATGAACCACATCGCGCCGGGAGTCACCTACTTCAACGGAGGCACGCCAGCCGTGGGAACGTCCATCGTGCAGGTCCAATTCCGCAGTTGGGGAAATCCGTATGTGGTGGATGAAGTCAAGTTTTTTGCCATTCCTGATCCCGTCCGAGTCGTGGATTTGTCGCCTGCAGACGGCGATCTGTTCCATCCCGCGGCCGATGGCATCGAGTTCCGCGCGGAATCGGCCGAGCCCATCCCGACGGATCGGATCGCCGTCAAGCTTAACGGCCGGGATGCAACCGCCGAACTGGTCATCACCGGGGATCCGACCAATCGGCTGGTCCGGCTGCCCACGGCATTGGCGGAGAACCAGCAGCATGCCGCCGAGATTACAGTCGCGAATGTCCTGGGAATTCAGAACGTGCTTCTGTCGTTTGCGACGTTCCAGGAAGGCGCCTCGGTCACCATCGAGGCGGAGGATTACAATTATCAGCAGGGGATGTTCCAAGATAATCCGCCTCCATCCGGCTTTGCGGGAGAGACTCAAATCAACGGCAATGGGGTTGGCTATTTAGATCTTCAGGGAGTCCGTGATATTGACTTTGCCAGCCGGGCCACCGAGATTGCCAATCCGACCGTGAATCAGTACCGCATTTTCGATCCGGTCGCGACACGGGTTAGCCTGGACCGCTTGCGGGACAAATATGTGACGGCCGGCGTCCCCGATTATGAGGTATGGCGCATGCAATCGGCCGACTGGCTCAATTACACCCGCACTTTGCCTGCCGCCAAATACCAGTTCTTCCTTCGGATTGCCAGCACTGCAACCAACCTGATGCAGCTCGACCGGGTGATCGAGGGCGCCACGACCACGAATCAAACGCTCTCAATCCTCGGGCTTTTCGCCATCCCCAACACCGGCGGCACATACCAAAACATCCGGTTGGCCCCTGCCCCCGGCCAAACCAGCTCTTATTTTACCCTGGAAGGCGTGACGACCTTCCGCCTCACCCACAGCGGCTCGAGCTCCAATTTTCAGCAGAACTTCATCCTGCTGGCGCCTGCGCCCAAGGAACATGGGCCCATCACCGTGCTCAACCCCGTCATGGACGCCCAGGGATTCCATCTCTCCTGGCAGACTGAGGCCGGATTCACCTACACGATCGAGCACTCGGACACGATGGCGCCGGCTGAGTGGCAGGTGCTCGATACCAAGACGGGCGACGGCCAAGTTCAGACAGCAACCGACTCGGCACCGGCTGCCACCCGGCGGTTCTACCGGATCAAGACCGAGTAGCTTGCCGGGGCTCCGCCTTCAAACCAGCGTGGCCGATCAGCCCCTCGTGCGCGAGGGGCTTTGACTTTGGTTTGTGGACGGCAACGCCTCACCGCGTGGCGTTTCCGCGCGACGCGGGAATCGCTAGACCGCCCCGCCTCAACCGCTCCATGGCGCAATGCGAAAAGCGGGCTCAGCGGTCTTCCTGGGTCGGCGGGGCCCGAAGCGTATAAAGAGTTAGATTGTCCAGATCGCGGCAGGGCCCCCGCCGATCGATCCAGACAAGGCCGTATCCGGTTGCCATGGTCACGAAAAACCCCGTGACGGCCACGGCGTGAAAGCCGAACTCGTGGCCTTGGAACTTGGACCAATAATAATAAACGATCATCGCGACGGTCGCCGCTGTTCCCGTGGCCATCGCGATCAGCACGTGCCGGGCAGTGGCCCGCCGCGTGGTGACCCCCAGCAGAAACACCGGACCCAACACTTGGAGCAGCGACATCCACACCCCAGATGATTCCATCACGGTTCCCCCCACGCTGCCCGATAGCTTCGAGATCACCAGGCTCATCAGGATGATCCCCAGACCGCTGAGAACGGTTGTTTTTTGGGAAAAGCGGGTTTGGATCAGCTCGCTGGCTTGCGGGCGCCAAAAACGAAAATAGAAATCCTTGGTGATCACGGTCGCCAGGCTGGTGATCCCAGCATTGTAGGTGCTCACCAACGCGCTCAGCATGGCGGCCAGGATCAGTCCTGGCATCGGCGCAGGCAGCTCGGCGGAGATGAATCGAAAGAGAGCCAGATCAGCGGTAGGACGCACATCCGCAGGCATCTGGCTGTAATACTGGTAGATGCCCAGGCCGATCCAATACAGGATCAGCATCGTGCCGGGCCCCAGCACTGCCGCCATGATCACGGACCGGAACGCCCGGCGCGGATTGGGTGTGGCCAGGATCTGCTGAAGCACCATCTGATCGGCCGATTTGTAAAAGATGTGGTCGCCCACCGCGCGAAAGAATATCGCCCAGAGCGTCAGCCGCACAAACGGGCTGAAACTGTAAAATGCCGGCTGCTTGAAGTCGGGCCACAAGTGGTCTTGCGATGCGGCAAACGCCCACCCGCCGAAAGACCCATCGGGCAGCATGACAATGATCTTGGCCAGCACCGCCGCCAGCCCGCCGCCCAGGATCAGGAACTGCACAAAATCGGTCCACACGATCGCACGGAGCCCGCCCAAGGCGGTGTAGACCATGCCCATCCCTCCGACGAGGATGATCGTGATCGCCGGCGGCCAATGGCATGTCCCTTGAAACACCTTGGCGGCGGCATACAGCACCGTGGACAGATACAACCCCCGCGACAAGCAGTACACCATGGCTGCCACCGGCTGGCAATGCCCTCCAAAACGACGCTCCAGATACTGAAACGGCGTAAACGTGCCCGCCTGAAAATAAAAACGGATAAAAAGAAAAAAACAGCCGATCGACAGCACCCCGCCAAACAGGGGAGCCAGGACGTTGGTGATCCCGTTCTTGTATGCTTCGCCCGGCACGCCGACCATCGAGATCGTGCTGAGCAGGGTCATCATGTACGAAATGCCGATCGCCCACCAGGGCATGCACCGCCCCCCCAGCAAGTAACCCTCCGTGCTCGTATGGCGCCGGCTGAATCCAAGCCCCAAACCGACAACGACCACAAAATAGAGCCCCAGCACCAGGTAATCCGCCAATGCAAGGCCGGAGGAATTCATGTCCTGACAAGCTGGTCCGGCAACTGCGATTTGACGGATTCTACTGGATCCATGCCGACGGAGCTTGGCTAACCGCGTCGCGATCTCCCGAGGACAGCGGTTCATCGAGCGGCAACTGGCCAATGCGCTCGATCATTTCATGGTTCGGTTCGCCCAGGCTTTGCCCCAGCTCGGCACCCTGCTCAACCAGCTGGGATTGGAGGTCGTCGATGGGCAGCTCGCGCGCGGAGACTCCGCGTTCAACGGCCATCGCCGCCGCAGTGCCCGCGGCCTCGCCCTGGGCCATGCAGATCGGGATCACCCGCGTCGAAGCCAGCGACTCGTGCGTCGCCGAAAGGCACTTGCCCGCCATTAGCAATCCTTCCACTCCGCTAGCCACGAGACACCGGAAAGGGATGGTGTAAGCCTGAACGTTGCGCGACTCGACCCACGTGCCGGCCGGACGATGGATGTCCATGTGATATCCCCCCATGGCCACCGCATCGGGAAAACGCTTGCCCTGAACCAGATCCTCGGCGGTCAGGGTGTAATCCCCCACGATCCGGCGGCTCTCTCGCACGCCCAGCATCGGCGCAATCTCCAGCAGATACGAATCCGCGAATCCCGGAACGTATCGCCGGAAAAACTCCACCAGCTCGGGCACCTGGAGATATACACGCTGATACGCATCGGTCATGCTGTCTACATCCGTCGGATCCAGGCCCAGCACCCGGGTCATCACCACCAGGAATTGGTCCGGACGATGGAGCTTCACGCCCACCACGCGCGTCTGGGGGACGTGCAGGTCGCCGCAATCATGAGCGCGCTGGACCAGCGGGGCAAACCCGCCGCAGATGATGACGGGCGTATCCTCGATCCGGGCCATCATTTTTTCCCAGAGATTCGGATAAGGCCGAAGCCACTCGCGATAATTCAATCCCTGATCCCGGCAACCGGCGATGAACTTGGGCCGGTCCACTCCGCCCAGCCGGAAAACCAGCGTTGGCGACTGCACCAGCCCATCGCCCGTTCGCCCTTTGTTCCAGGGAACACCGCCCCGCGCGGCCACATCGCCGTCCCCGCTGGCATCGATCGTCACCGACGCATGGATCTCACGCCGGCCGGACTTGCTTTCAATGACCACACCCCGAATGCGTTCGCCTTCACGCAAGGTGTCGACGACACGGGTATGGAGCAGCAGTTGGACCCGGGCTTCGGCGGCCAGCTCCATGGCAAGGCATTTCCATCGGTGGGTGTCTACGCTGACGATGGAGCTGCACTTGGGATCGAGCACATACTCGGAGGCGGCGCCTTCTTCCTGGAGTCGGCGGACAAATTCGGCGCCGAGACCCTGAACGACCTGCCGGTAATCCCGATCGTGGAATCCGATCCATGTCATCGTTGCCGACAACCCTCCCAGAAAGCCGTGGTCCTCTACCAGCAAGGTCCGGGCGCCGTTCCGAGCGGCCGCCAGCGCCGCCGAGAAGCCAGCCGCACCCGCGCCGACCACCAAAACCTGGGTCTGAATGGCGTTCATCAAGAAAATTTCCCCCGGACGCTCCGGAACTCTGAATTCTGCTGTCAAGGCTGCGCGTCTTCGAAAAACCATCCTTTGGGCAAGGACAGATACATCACCCGGCTGCCGTGCATCCCGAAGTAGGTCAGATGCAGTGTCTCGCCAACCCATGTGCAGCTCGTATAGCAGTAGTGGCCCGGCTTGGGGCTTCGGTATTCGATCGGGCGGTAATGATCCCACGTGCGACCGCCGTCCTCGCTGATTTGCGACGCCAGGATCTTGCGGTCGCCCGCCAAGGTGCCCCGAACCGCTGCCAGGGGATTCCAGATAAGCAGAATCCCGGAATGGCCTGGTATGTTTTCCATCATCATCGGCGACACCGGCCCCCGAACCGTGGATCGCTGCGGCGCGCTCCAGGAATCCCCGTGGTCCGTTGAACGCGATTCCCAAAGCCAGCCGGTTCGCGTCCGCCCATACATCAGGAGTTGGCCGGGCGCATGCTCGATGATCCGCGCCTCATGGAAATAAGGAATCCCCGCCGGATCGCGCACTTCGAGGGGCTTAGGCGTTCGCCGTCGCCATGTCCGGCCCTGATCGTCCGAGGCGTACACGAGTGTCGAAATCTGCTTTTCTGGATTGTCCGGCACAAAACTCCGGGACACGGGATGCACCAGCCGCCCGTTTCGCAGCAGGGTCAGCCGATCGTTGGCGCTGGTCTGGTAATACTCCCAATTCCCGTCGGAAATAAGGATTTCGTCCGACCAGGTCTGGCATTCGTCCTTGGAATAGCGAAAGACTTTTTCGCCTTTCATGATGCTCTTGCCATCGATGCGCTGGCGAATTCGGTGCGTGTACGTAAGCCCAATTTCGCCGGTGTTCATCCGGACCAGAGAGGCGTGATACAGATCATGGCCGGGCTCGTAAAACAAGGTGGATGGCTTCGACCAAGTGGCACCCTGATCAGGTGATCGCATCATCCCAATGCGAGTTTCCGCGGCGAAATCACCGCTGCCCGGCCATTGTCCGTAAATGTAGACCAACTCGCCGTTCCGGAGGAGCAGAAGATCGCCCTCGCCATTCCGGGGGAACGGAGGAGCACCCGCAATCAATACTCGGCCCCGATCCTCCGTTCCGGTGCCGGGCGTGGTGATTGGATCGACCTGGATCCAATCGCTCGATTGGGCGCCGGCGACGGTGCGGAGACGGTGAGCGTAAGTGTGTTTTTCCTCGAGCCCAACGCTCTGAAAACGGCCCCGGGTCCCCGGCACCGCCCCCAACTCGATCCAAACCGCGTTGGTCGGATGAGTGATATCGCGGCGCTCGATCTGGACGGTCTCGCCCCCCACCGCCAGCGGCGTCCACTTCAGATCGATGTGCGAGGGCGACCCTGCCTTGCCCGACAAACCGGCCGGCGCCGGGATCGACGCACCCGCCGCTGCAGCGGGAGGATTCCCGTCGCCAAGCCGGCTTTGAAACAGGGGCTGATCAGGCCGCAAAGCCAGACCGTATATCGAGTTGGCTCCCCGGCCCTTGCCGCTGTAAAAGACCACGAACCACGATCCGTCACCCAGCGGCGTCATCCACGGATAGGTGAAATCGGTATGGTCCGCGTCTCGTTCCAACTGGACCACCGTGCCCAGCGGTTTCCAGTTCCGGCTATCGATTTCGCCCCGCCAGAGCACGATCCGGCCCGGCCGGTCGGCGGACCGGGATCGGTTGGACTCGAGAGCGTACAGGACTTTGGGATTGTGGGGATCAAATGCAATGAATGGGCTCGGAAACGAATAGAGCTGGCCGCCGCCTTTGCCAACCTCCGCCGGCGCGAGGTTCCAAGTCGATCCCATGTCACCACTGGTGAGCTCCCAGTATTGGCGGCCCGCTTTTTCCCGAATTAGACCAATGAACTGCCCTTCGGTGAACAAGACCGCCGGCTCGAACAGGGCTCGATCCGTGATGCGCTGCGGCGTGCCCCAGGTCCGTCCCTCGTCGGTTGAGTACGCAATCCAGATGCCGTTTGTATATGGCTTGGAACCCGCGCGGTAATGGCCCGTGGCGGCCAGACCTTTGCCCGGCACCGGGAAAATGTGTCCAAATACCGAACCAGTCTTGCTGTCGTCCAAGGTGGATGTATCGGCTCGCTGCCAGGTCTTCGCTGCATCGGCGGATCTCCAGCCCACCACGGTGTTCCACCGCTCACCCGTGAACGCCATGGCCAGCAAAACCACCGCGCCATCCGAGGCGACCCCCAGCGCCAGGTTGCCGCAGGCCGTGTATTTCATCCCTCGATCAAACTCCTGCAACACCCGCGGCGCGGAGAATGTTCGCCCGCGATCGGTGGACACGGAAACCGTGGGGCTCCCGCCTCCGTCGTTGCCGTGAAAACGACCGGCGCTATAAGCCAGGACCAGGGTGCTATCGCGCGTGGTGACAATCTTCGGCCATGACAGATGGGCGAAGCGAAGGTCCGAAGGCGCGGGCACAACCACGCGCGGCGATCCATAGTCGGCTCCAACCGGCGCTGCCTCCGCTGACCAGAGGCAACCTGCAACTCCCGCCGCCAATCCGAATCCCCATGCGCAACCACGTCGGGAAAATGATCCGCGGCGATCCTCTGTCCCTGGCTTCTGAATCGAGGTTGATTTCATATACAGTTCGTGCTCGTTCGAAATAACGCCCCAGACGAATTGCCCCGGAAAGCCTGGCTCACTCGGCGGAAAGCGTAAGCACAGGGCGATTCAACAGGCTCAAGATCAGGGTGGGCCTGAGGCATGCCATGCTAGAAGAAAACGCCCACGCTGCTCGACAGGAACTGCCAGCGGAACAATATGTTCTGGCCCTTGTTCCATTCCACATGGCCGTCGATCTGGCCGACATGCGAGCCCCGCGGCCACCCTCCCTCGGGGCCCTTGTAGAGGTGGTTCGCCCCCCATCGGTTGGGATCGTCCGGTGTCACCCATGTGTTTTTACTGCTCTGGGCGGGCGTGTCGGCGCCTTGATACGGCGATTGACGGTTCATATCGGTCCAAATGAACTTGAAATGCGTTTTCTGGCTCGAAGTGCGCTCGGGAAACAGGGGCAGCTCGGCGCCCGGCGAGTTCTTCAGCCGCCACATCACCGAAAATGTCTCGCGTGGATTGTCGCTGTTGTATCGCGGATTGCCCCCGAAGTAAAAGTAGCCGGTTACCGCCGCCGCCGCGCTGTTCCAGTAATAGAAATCGTCCCGGTTCCATTTCGAGTTGCTGGGGGAATAGAGGATTTTTCGGCCAATACCCCACTTGTTTTGCAGCTCGTCCCGCCAATAGCCGATCAGGTTGTAGGGCAGGCTATACGTGTCTCCCGTTTTGGGGTCCTTCTGCAGGTCCGGCAACCGGTCGTTCGCGTCCCCAGCATACACGAGGGTGGCGAGGGTCAACGTGCGCAAGTTGTTCATGCAGGCCGTTTCGCGCGACAACAGCTTGGCCCGGCTCAACGCCGGCAGAAGCATCGAGGCCAATATCGCGATGATTGCAATCACCACCAACAGCTCGATCAACGTGAACCCGCACCGCCCACTTCGAGAAAACCGATGGGTTGGATTTGGCATGCTCAAGAAATGGTTCGTTCCGTTTTGCGATAGCTTAATCTCTCTGGAACCCCCCTGCCAGAGGTATCCGCTGGTCACCTAAACTGACCGTTTTTCGCACCCCGGCCGCAAGGCGTCCTCAGGCCGGGTGCGAGGCCCGGAGCGTGTCTGCCAATTTGCCAGCACGCTCTCAGGGCATGGTGTCGCCCGGCATGAATTGGGGCACGATTCGGAGATGCCGCTCGAAAGGAACGTCGCTTCCCAAGATGAATGTGACCATTCGCGATATCTTGCGTGCCAGCAGGACCGGCTTGCCCAGATACCGCGCCACTGATGGCACCACAAAATCCAGGAAGGAATCGTTTTCCCTCGAGATCAGAGCTGCATCCTCAGGCAGACGAAATCCCCGTCGCATCAGATACCCGAGCACTGTCAGCACGCACGTCGAACGATCCACCAGGAACGCCGTGGGGCGTTCCGGCAAACGGAGCAGCGGGCTGATCCGGGTGCATACACCCTCGACAGTGCCATCATGGGCCACCACCAGGGGGTCGGCGCCCGACAGGCCCGACCGGGAAAACGCCTCCTGAAACCCCCGAACGCTTTCAAGATCCCCCGCGATTGAAGTTTCCTTGATGAAAAAGGCGATGCGCCGATGGCCTTTTGCCAGGAATAAACCGGCTGCGTGACGGCAGGCGGCACGGTAATCGAGGTCGACCGACGGCAGGCTGATATCGGGATGACTGGTGCCAACGACCATAGCTGGCAAGCCACGGTCGCTAAACCAGTTTTGCATGGCATGGGTCGATTGGTAGAGCACCCAGCATGCCGCGGATTGCTGCCGGATCAGGCTGCCCAATGCATAAGCCGGCCGCTGGGAATACGCCTTCCGGTCCGTACGAACCTCGAGATGGAAACCGGCGTCGGCCAGGCACTGCCGCAACTCGTCAATCCACAGCAACACCGACGGCCGAAGACCCTCCATGGGAAGAGGAGACAGCAGGACCACCGCTGTGGACCGGGGGCTTGTTCCTGGTCCGGCCAGCACACGCCCATGTGACACAATCTGCCGCCGCCGGCCATGGGCCGCGCGGATCCATCCCTCACGCTCGATCTGATTCAGCGCCCGCCGCAGCGTTGGCCGGCTCACATGCAGCGTGGCGCACAGGCTGCGTTCGCCCGGCAGGTAATCCTGCCATAAAAATCGCCGCAGGCCATCCCGGAGGATTTCAGCGGCCTGATTGACGAGGGAAACCCTCTGGGCAATCAGATGCATCTCCTTCATGTTAAGACCTCTCCCCGAATTCGCAACCGCCAAAGACAGTACGCCGCGGTTTGGTAAAACGAACTGACCAGAGGGCGGCGCTTGTTGAAGTTGGCGCTTCGTGACATATAACAACCCATATGCCGAATGCTCCGACCCCAAGCGCCGGACACCTCGATCGCACGGAGATCCTCCAACTCCAGCGTTGGGACACGCCCACGGTTTACAATGGATGGGAACGAATCACGCGACAGGATCCAACCCAGGATGGATTCAACCTCGAGGCGGTCCACGATTACATGCCCGATATGGGCCCGATGTGCGGCTACGCGGTCACGGTGGTGATCGAGCCCAGCGATCCCGCCCCCCGCAAGTCTCATCCCGACGGCTGGAGCGATTACCGAGCGTATGTCGCCCAGACCGCGGGGCCAAAAATCGTAGTCGTCCAGGACATGGACAAGCCGCGCGTGGCGGGCGCCTTTTGGGGCGAGGTCAACAGCAATATTCACCGGGCGCTTGGTTGTGTGGGCACGATTGTCGATGGCGCAATCCGCGATCTCGAGGGAATGACGAAGGCTGGATTCAAAGCGCTCGCTCGCCAGCTCTGCGTCGGACACGCGGCGGTGCACCCGCTGCGCTGGGGCTGCTCCGTCGAGGTCTTCGGACGCATCGTCCAGCCCGGCCAGCTCATTCATGCTGACCGCCACGGATTCTTGGCGATCCCGTGCGAGGACGAAGCCGCGTTGCTCGAAGCCGTGCGGACCATGGATGCCAACGAATGCCAGACCCTGATCGCCGCGGCCACCAACATCGCCGGCAAAACCCCAGACCAGATCTTGGCCGGCTTCAACACAGCAGCCGGATTGTTCGACCAAATGGCGAATCGGCGGTTCCCGCCTCCTGATCATCATGGACGGTCGGAGTCTTAACGCAGTGGTGTGCATCGGCTGCCTCCTCCTGCATTGTCCTTCCCCAACGGCTGGCACGGGACCGGATCGTTTCGTTCCTTCGCTCCGGTGGGAGAAGCTCCCGCCGCTTCCCGACCGGGAGGGGTTCGCGGGCGCGTTCGCGGGGGTGAGCGGAGGGGCGCTCATCGTTGCCGGAGGCGCCAACATCACGGGAGACAAGTGGGCCGACCCGCTCCAAAAGAAATGGTACGATACGGTTTACGTGCTCGAATCGCCCGAAGCTCATTGGCGAACCGGATTCAAGCTGCCGTATCCGCTCGGTTACGGAGTGTCGGTCACCACATCGGACGGCGTCATTTGCTGCGGCGGCAGCGATTCCAACCGGCATCATGCGGAGGTGTTCCAGTTGACGTGGCACCGTGGCCAGCTCCGCATCGTGGCGCTGCCTCCCCTGCCCCGCCCGTGCGCGCTCGGCAGCGGGGCGCGGATTGGCCATGCGGTCTACCTCGCGGGCGGCGTTGAATCACCCGCCGCCACGGTTGCGCTGCGCACGTTTTGGAAACTCGACTTGGCGGCACCGAACCCGCGTTGGACCATCCTCGATCCGTGGCCGGGGCCGGAGCGAATGCTCGCGGTCGGAGGCGAATATCAGAGATCTTTCTACCTGTTCAGCGGCGCTCGATTGCGGGCAGGCGAGGCCGGTCAGCCGGTGCGCGAGCGTCTCCGGGACGCCTACTGCTATACGCCGGGCCAGGGCTGGACGCGTTTGAACGACTTGCCCCGCCCGGCTGTCGGTGCGCCGTCTCCCGCGCCAGCGGTGGGCCAGAGCCTAGTGGTGCTCAGTGGTGACGACGGCACTAGTGTCGATTTCAAACCCTTGATCCAACACCCGGGATTTGCGCGTGACATTCTGGCCTTCGACGTCCGCCAGAACACATGGGCGCAAGCAGGCCAGGTGCCCTTCTCGCGCGTTACCGCCCCCTTGATCGAGTGGCGCGGCCGCATCGTCGTCCCTAGCGGCGAAGTCCGCCCCCGCGACCGCTCGCCAGACGTTTGGTCGGCCGTCCCGAAACGTAACTGAAATCTGCGCGCATTCCTTGCATCAAAACTCTTAAACCCTGCGATCCTATGCTCATGTTATCCACGATTCTGATGGGCGCCGCCTTGTTGTTGGCTGCGTCCCCTCCGGCTGGCTCCGATGCCGATCGGTTGCCCCTGGCCGACATCTCCGGCCAGACGAATCGCCATGTCATCATCGCCGCGGGGACCGAAACCATCTATCAAGGGCATCCCACCACCTTGCTCATGCCCGACGGCAAAACCATGTTCGCCGTCTGGTGCATTGGACATGGCGGATTTGCCGGCCCCATGGCGCGCAGCGAAGACGGCGGTCTGACGTGGACCCGCCTCGATTCCCGCCTGCCCGCCGGATTCGCCCAACATAAGAACTGCCCCAGCATCTACCGGCTCGTCGATCCCGCCGGCAAGGAACGCCTTTGGGTGTTCTCCGCCCAGCCGTTGATGCCGCGGATCCTGAGCGAGGACGGTGGCGCAACATGGCGCCAGATGGAACCACTGGGCCTCCCGTGCGTCATGACCTTCAGCAGCGTCGTCCCCCTCAAGGATGGTTCCCACTTGGGCCTCTACCACCGAGGGCCCGATGGCAAGGATCGCAGCCCGCTCCAGGTGCTGCAGACGATCTCCCGCGACGGCGGCCTCACGTGGAGCGAGCCCGCCGTGGCTGCCCAGGTTGATGGCAAGAATCCCTGTGAACCATTCGGATTTCGCTCGCCCGACGGAGCGGAAATCTGCTGCCTGATGCGGGAAAACACCCACTTGGGCCACAGCCTGATGATGTTCAGCCGCGACGAAGGCCGCACCTGGACTCCGCCTCAAGACACCCCCTGGGGTCTGACCGGCGACCGGCATCAGGGCGTCCGCCTCCCCGATGGCCGGTTCGTGATCGCCTTCCGCGACCAGGCCCCTGGCAGCCCCACCCGCGGACATTTCGTGGCTTGGGTTGGCCATTACAACGACATTCGAAGACAAAAGCCCGGCCAGTACCGCATCAAGCTCCTCCACAGCCACGCCGGAGGCGATTGCGGTTACCCTGGCATCGAGCTTCTGCCCGATGGCACCATCGTCGCCACCACCTACATCAAGTACCGGCCTGGACCCGATAAACACTCGGTCGTCAGCACACGGTTCCGGATCGCCGAGACCGACACGATGGCACGATCCGCTGGAGCGTCTCGCTAGCCCGAGTTGTCCGGGCAATCCGGCCCAAAAGCGTGTTTGGAAATTCCCAGGCGTGCTGCCGCGAGCAAATGGGGCTGAGGCCAAGGCGTCGAGGCGGGAGCATCTCCACAGCGGGCTCAAAGGACCGAGCTAACGCCGACACACCGATGCCATGCGAATCCTTCGCTCTCTGCGGTGAATCTACGGGGCCGCAATTGTGAAAATGAGCACTCAGCTTTCGAGGTGAACGCCACCCTCGATCAGGGCATCGCGCAGGACGGTTGTGTCCCCAGGGCGTGTTCGTCCGGCCCCGCATGGATGTTTACCAAGCCGAGTCGGAAGCCATCATGCGGATCGTCGCTGATACGGGCGCCCTCATCGAGCCGATGTCGATTGACGAGGCGTATCTGGACTTGTCGGCGCTCTGCCAAGCCGAGGATCCGGACGCGTCGTTGCGGAAGTCGCTTCCCGTGGCGCATCAGTTGAAACAGCGGATCCGTGCCGAGCGTCAACTGACCGCCACGATCGGCATCGCCGCGAACAAGCTCCTGGCCAAGATCGCCAGCGACCACCGGAAACCCGACGGGCTGACGCTGATTCCGGAAAATGAAAAGGTCGGTTTCCTGCGCCCGCTGCCTGTCCGCGTCCTTTATGGAGTGGGCAAGGTGACCGAAGGAGTGTTGCATGGCGCCGGTCTGCGGACCGTGGGCGATCTGCAGGATTTTCCCGGCGATCTGCGGGCGCTTGTCGGCTCGTTTGGGCCTACGCTCAAGCGGTTTGCTTTCGGCGAAGACGATCGTCCCTTGGAGCTGGGCGATGAGATCAAAAGCATCAGCGGCGAAGAAACGTTTCCGCGGGACACGGAGGATCGGGCGGTGCTTCGGGCTTGTTTGCGGTCCCAGGCAGCGGACATTGCCGTTGGCCTCAAACACCGGCACCTGGGCGCGCACACGGTCCAGGTGAAGGTGCGGTATGGGGATTTCACCACGCTGACACGCCAGATCACGGTGGAGGAACCGCTCACGGAAGCCTCGGACATTTACCGGATCGGCTGTTTCCTGCTTGGCCGGCAGAAACTGGTTTCGCGCCCCTTGCGGTTGCTGGGTCTGGGCGTCAGCAATCTGCGCGAACCCAAGCTCAAACAACTGGCCCTGTTTTGAATCCCCGACTTACCGCAGTGGTGTGCCTAAAACTGTGTCCAGGTGTGCCTAAAAGTGTGCTTAACGGTGTACTGGCAGATAGTGGACGAGTACGCGCAAGTAGTTCTTGATTAGCCTGTAAAAATGGTTCTTCGGGAAAGTTCTGGTCTGGAGTTAGGATTTCGCTAGGTTTTGCGGTATGAATCGAAGCTTGCTCTACCATGCCTTCGGGGTGCGTGAAGGCTACGAATATGTGCGGACGTACTACGAAAA